>ERZ791575.786-NODE-786-length-12719-cov-2.795483_pt1 | contig 12719 bp, 12 predicted proteins | sample MGYA00509970_ERZ791575 | MGnify/ENA primary metagenome ERZ791575 (study PRJEB30046, sample SAMN00791935) | human gut metagenome | study: EMG produced TPA metagenomics assembly of the A metagenome-wide association study of gut microbiota in type 2... | reverse complement strand
ATATAGTTTTTGCTATACCCCATAGTAAAAATACCTTCTCCTAAAAAGGCAGCGTTCGTAGCTGTCTTTTTTATTTATTTTTTCAACTCTTACAATGACAATTTTACTTCCCGGTTCGTGTGTTCATAATGGCGCAGTGTCACACCGGCGGCACGCAGCATTTTTTTGGATGCGATCACACCCGGGGTAGAAGCGTATTTGTCACTGTCGTAAACAACTTCACGGATACCACACTGGATAATGGCTTTGGCACATTCATTGCATGGAAAGAGCGTAACATATATGGTTGATCCTTCCAGGCTTCCGCCCCGGTAGTTGAGAATGGCATTCAATTCACTGTGGGTAGAGTAAAAGTATTTGTTGTCATCGCCTTCGCGTACCCATGGGAAATCATCATCGGAACATCCGGTTGGAAATCCATTATATCCCATGGAAAGAATCTTGTGCTCCTCACTGACAATGCAGGCTCCCACCTGTGTATTCGGATCTTTGCTGCGGTTCGCAGACATAATCGCAATCCCCATAAAATACTGATCCCATGTAATATAATCACTACGTTTCATAAACCGCACCTCACTTTACGAGCACATAAGAAAACAGCTGCATCACCGCATGGCAATGCAACTGTATTCTAACACATTTATTTTTGTTTGTCACTTTATTATAATGCAGTGCGGATGCGCATGATCATATCAACCTGCTTGCTCTTCTCCTCAAATGCACCCTCGGTCAGTTTGTCTGTCAGGAATGCATATTCACCGCTCACATCTGCAAGTGTCACATACTCAACCTCACCGAAGACCTTCTCGATCGTCTCCTTGGATGTTGTGTCTGCCACGCGGACGAAGAACCGGCATGCGAAGTTTGCTCTGTCGCCAAGTTCCACCTTATCCTGCTCCCAGATTGTCATGATATTTGTACCCTGATGCTTCACGGCATCAACCACATCAGCTACGACCGCACTGGCGGTTGGGAGTTTTCCTGCACCCTTGCCATAGAACATTGTATCGCCAAGCATATTTCCGTTCACGAAAATACCGTTGAATACGCCATTGACATGCCCGAGCGGATGATCGCTGTCGATCATGAACGGCGCTACCATCGAATAGATCTTGCCATCATCTTCCCACTTGCTTGTACCAAGCAGCTTGATGCTTGCATGCAAAGCCTTCGCATATTCGATATCAGTCTTTGTGATCTTCGTAATTCCTTCTGTATAGATATCCTGATAGTCTACCTGCTTGCCTAATGCAAGAGATGTCAGAATTGCAATCTTACGGCAGGCGTCATAGCCTTCCACGTCAGCTTCCGGATTACGCTCTGCATAGCCCTTCTCCTGTGCACGCTTCAGCACTTCCTCGAAAGACTTGCCCTCATCTGTCATCTTCGACAGAATATAGTTTGTTGTACCATTTAAAATACCAGTGATCTCTGTGATCTCATCTGCAGTCAGAGACTGGTTCAACGGACGAATGATTGGAATACCACCGCCAACGCTTGCCTCAAACAGGAAGTTTACTTTGTTCGCCTTTGCGATTGCCAGAAGCTCTGCACCGTGTGCTGCAACCAACTCTTTGTTGGAGGTACAAACACTCTTACCTGCCTCTAATGCCTGCTTCGTGAAATCATACGCCGGCTTAATGCCTCCCATTACCTCTACGATAATCTTTACTTCCGGATCATTCACGATCACATTGTAATCATGTACAAGCACCTTCTCGACCGGATCGCCAGGGAAATCTCTCAAATCAAGTACATACTTGATATTTACCTCCTGTCCGGCACGCTTATTGATACTTGCGTGATTTTTGTTGATTACCTCTACAACTCCGGAACCTACTGTACCGTAGCCAAGCACTGCAATGTTAATCATTTTCCGCTCATCTCCTTTTCTAATGCGTTTTCAATCTGTCCAAATTCATGATCGGACATCAATGTGTCAACCGCGATACTGATCACGATTTCCTCCTGATCGGATTCCGGCAGCGTCAGTTTTACAACATCCTCTAAATATCCGGTCTCCTCTGTATGTACAACCATCGGAATCTGTTTAATGTCCTCTTCCTCTACATTTACAATTCCGAGCACGGTGTCCACCTCAATCGCAAGCTTCATACCGTGTGTCTCTGTGATCAAAAGCTGCGTCTCTGCTGCCTCCTCCGGCATTCCAAACAGTCGTTTCAGACTGAACACCGGAATCACTTCATTCCTCAGATGAATAATTCCCTTGATGCATGCAGGTCCCATCGGCACGGGTACCACATGATACACATACTCTATGCCATTGATCTTCGTCAGCTTCATGCTGTATTTCTGATCATTTAAGTGAAACACAATGTACTTCGTCACTGCCATGCACATTCCTCCTTATTTCGTAGGACGGATTATTCCGTCTCTTCCTTCGTGTTAATCCATTTCAAATACGCACTGATAAATCCATCAATGCCGCCATCTAATACCGCCTGTGCGTTGCTACACTCAAAGCCGGTTCGCGCATCCTTCACCATCGTGTACGGCTGCAGAACATAATTCCGAATCTGACTTCCCCAGCCATTGTCAGTCACTTCTCCACGAATGCCCGCGAGCTTGGCTTTGTTTTCTTCTTCTTTCATCATAAAGAGCTTCGCGGTAAGCATCTTCATCGCGGTATCCTTGTTGCTGTGCTGGGATCGCTCATTCTGACATTGTACCACAATTCCAGTCGGGATATGCGTGATACGGATTGCAGAACTTGTCTTGTTGATATGCTGTCCACCGGCACCGCTTGAACGATACGTATCGATTCGCAGATCTTCTGGATTGATCTCTACATGGATGCTATCATCCAGTTCCGGCATCACATCGACCGCCGCAAAGCTGGTCTGCCGCTTGCCTGCCGCATTAAATGGCGAAATACGAACCAGACGGTGCACACCTTTCTCGGATTTCAGATATCCATACGCATGCAACCCATTTACCTGAAATGTCACGGATTTGATACCCGCTTCCTCACCATCCAGATAGTCGAGAACTTCTACCGAGAAACCTTTCTTCTCCGCAAACCGCGTATACATACGATATAACATCTGTGCCCAATCGCACGCTTCCGTGCCACCAACACCCGCGTGAATCGTCACGATCGCGTTGTTGGCATCATATTCCTCTGAAAGTAACGTATCAATACGGAACTCTTCGAATTTCTCTTCAAACGACGCAAGCTCATTTCCAATCTCTTCGACAAGGCTCGCATCATTTTCTTCTTCTGCCATCTCAATCAAAGTCCCAATATCTTCATACTGGTTCGAAAGCGTTTCAAATTCCTCGATCGTATCTTTCAGATTCTTTAATTCCTTCATTACCTGCTGACTATGTTCTACATCATCCCAGAACCCCGGCTGTTCCAGCATCGGCTCTAACTGTCTAATGCGTAACTGTTTGCCAGCGATGTCAAAGTGAATCCCTCACTTCCGCAAGTGGAGTTTTATATTCATTCAGAGTAAAGCGAAACTGATCTAACTCTATCACTTCCGTCACCACCTCTCAAAATTAATCAAATTATAAGTTCCTGCCGCAGCACATCTTGTATTTCTTACCGCTGCCACAAGGACATGGATCGTTACGACCAATCTTTGCGCTCTCGCGACGGACTGGTCCTTTCTTTACGGAATCGTCCTTGTTCGTTCCGGTTACCTTCGCAACCTCTTCTCGTTCTACCTTCTGCTCGATCTTCACATGGAGCAACATACGAACGGTATCCTCACGGATGGATGCTGTCATCTCATTGAACATATCGAAACCAGCAAACTTGTACTCAACAACCGGGTCCTTGCTGCCGTATGCCTGCAAGGTAATACCCTGACGAAGCTGTGTCATGTCGTCCAAGTGTGCCATCCATTTCTTGTCGATGACCTTCAACAGTACGACACGCTCGATCTCACGGAAATGCTCTGGTTCTGGGAACTCCGCTTCCTTTGCTTCGTATACCTTGGCTGCTTCTTCCTTGATTCTCTGCTTAAACTTATCCAGCTTGCCGGACTTCTTCTCTTCCTCTGTCAGCTCGATTGGCTCCATCGGAATGATCGGAATCAGAAGCTGGTTCAGCTCGCCAATCTGCCACTCACTTGGAGCAAGATCAGCGGAACATGTCTTGTCGATATAACTCTCAACCGTATCCTGAATAAACTTGAAGATAACATCTCGCATATTCTCGCCATCCAGTACACGGCGACGCTCTGCGTAAATAACTTCACGCTGGTCATTGTTGACCTGATCGTATTCCATCAGATTCTTACGGATTGCGAAGTTGTTACTCTCGATCTTCATCTGCGCTTTCTCTACAAACTTGGAGATTGTCTTATGCTGGATCTCCTCGCCCTCTGGAATCTTCAGTGCATCGTAAACCGCTTTTACCTTCTCGGAACCGAACAGACGCATCAGATCGTCGTCCAGAGACAGATAGAACTTGGATTCACCCGGATCGCCCTGACGTCCGGCACGACCACGCAGCTGGTTATCAATTCGACGGGACTCATGACGCTCTGTACCGATGATCTTCAGGCCACCGAGTTCTGCCACGCCCTCGCCAAGCTTGATATCGGTACCACGACCAGCCATGTTGGTTGCGATCGTAACTGCACCACGCTGTCCGGCATCGGCAACGATCTCAGCCTCTAACTCATGGAACTTCGCATTCAATACCTTGTGCTGGATGCCACGCTTTGTGAGCATACGGCTCAGTTCCTCGGATGCATCAATCGTGATTGTACCAACCAGTACCGGCTGCCCCTTGTCATGTGCTTCCACAACCGCCTGTACGATTGCATTCAGTTTTTCTTTCTTTGTCTTAAAAATAGAATCGTGATGATCAATACGCTGTACCGGCAGGTTTGTCGGAACAACGACAACGTCCATGCCGTAGATCTCACGAAACTCTTCTTCCTCCGTCAAAGCAGTACCTGTCATACCTGCCTTCTTCTTATATTTGTTGAAGAAGTTCTGGAAAGTAATCGTTGCCAGTGTACGGCTCTCTCGTTTTACCTTTACATTTTCCTTTGCCTCAATCGCCTGATGCAGACCATCTGAGAAACGACGTCCCGGCATGATACGTCCGGTAAACTCATCGACGATCAAAACCTCGTCATCCTTAACAACGTAATCTTTATCACGGAACATGAGCGCATGTGCACGCAATGCCATGATCATGTTGTGCTGGATATCAATATTATCTGCATCTGAGAAGTTGTCGATATGGAAGAACTGCTCAACTTCCTTGACACCCTGTGCAGTCAGTACAACCTGCTTGTCCTTCTCATCAACTAAGTAATCTCCATCTTCCTCGATCTCTGTACCCATAATGGCATCGAGCTTACTGATTTCCATCGAAGCAGTACCACGCTTCATACGGCGCGCCAGATAATCACACATCTTGTACAAGTCGGTAGACTTTCCGCTCTGTCCGGAAATGATCAATGGCGTACGCGCCTCATCAATGAGTACGGAATCGACCTCATCGACGATCGCATAATGCAGATCACGCTGCACGAGCTGCTCCTTGTAAATAACCATGTTGTCACGCAGGTAATCGAAACCAAGCTCGTTATTTGTAACATATGTAATGTCGCAGTTATAAGCGGCACGTCTTGCATCGTTTTTATCACTGTTTAAGATCACACCTACCGTCAGTCCAAGGAATTCGTGTACCTGTCCCATCCACTCGGCATCACGCTTTGCCAGATAGTCGTTGACAGTTACGATATGAACACCCTTTCCTTCGAGTGCATTCAAATATGCAGGAAGTGTAGAAACCAATGTCTTACCTTCACCAGTACGCATCTCCGGGATACGTCCCTGATGCAGCAGGATACCACCGATCAGCTGCACGCGGTAATGCTTCATATGAAGAACACGGTCTGCTGCCTCACGGACAACGGCAAATGCTTCTGGAAGCAGATCATCCAGTGTCTCGCCCTTTTCAAGACGTTCCTTGAATTCCGGAGTCTTTGCCTTCAGCTCTTCATCACTTAACGCCTGCATGGTTGAATCCAGCGCTTCGATCTTATCTACAATCGGATATATTTTCTTTAGCTCTTTATCGCTATGTGTTCCAAACACTTTTTCAAATAAGCTCATTTCTTACCTCCCTGAGCGTAACTCATTCTAATACCACAACTTGTAATATAACATTAAATGGTAGGTAACGCAAGAAGTTTCCATGTCAGAAATACCATTCCCATATAGAAAATATCCTATAATAACAAATATCCCGGAGACCTTCGTCTCCGGGATACCGTTTTTTCATAACCCTCTATACATAACTGAAACTGTTAAAATTCTGGCTCGATCAATCCGAATGTATTGCCTCTACGCTTGTAGACTACATTTACCTTGTCTGTCTCTGCGTTACGGAATACGAAGAAATTATGTCCAAGCAGATCCATCTGGATGCATGCATCCTCCGGATACATAGGCTCTAACACAACCTTCTTGCTACGGATAATCTGGACATCCTCATCCTCAAGTCCTTCTACATCGAAGAAATCGTTATTGATATAACCGGAATTCTGTTCCTTGTCCAAAATACGCTTCTTATGGCGTGTTACCTGACGTTCGATAATCTCCACAACCAAATCGATGGATACATACATATTATCGCTCGCCTGTTCTGCACGAATCGTATGTCCCTTCATCGGGATCGTAACCTCAATCTTCTGACGGTCCTTATCTACCGAAAGTGTAACCTGTGCTGCTGTGTCTTCACCGAAGAACTTCTCGATTCTCTCAAGCTTCTCGTAAATCGCCTGCTTCAGTGCGTCTGTAACCTCAATGTTCTTTCCACTTATGATGTAATTCATATGCCCCAGCTCCTTTACGTCGAACTATAGAAAATAAAAAATGTGCGTGAAGCACATGTACTTTCTATGTTTAGTATTATAGCACACCCAACCCCTGTTTGGGAAGTGATTTTTCGTCAAAATATACAAAAATTCACATTTTTTTGATAACGGAAAAGGGCACCTTCGATTCTTACCGAAAATGCCCTTTCAAACACATTATAGAAAGTATTACTAATTTCCTAATTTACAATTCTGCAAGCCTTAAATGGTGTACTGTAATTTACATTTGAAATCTTGATTCCTGTACGGCTGCTGCTTGCATGTACGATCTGTCCATTTCCAATATAGATACCTACGTGCTCACAGGAACCTGTACCGTGATCGTAGAATACCAGATCACCAGGTGCCAATGCTGCAAGGCTGACTGCTGTACCTGCATTACTCTGTGGTGTACATGTACGAGGAAGTGAATATCCAAAGTTCTTATATACACTCTGTACGAATCCGGAACAATCCGCTCCGTTTGTCAGGCTTGTACCGCCCCATACATATGGGTTTCCAACGAACTGACATGCAAAGTTTGCAATCTGCTGTCCAAGATCTGAGGTTGGAGCTTCTGTCACTGGTGCTTCTGTTGTAGGAGCCTCTGTCGTAGGAGCTTCCGTTGTTGGCGCTTCCGTTGTCGTTGTATCCGTTGTATCCTGTGCCGGTGCACTTACTGCCTTTGCTGTTGGCATATTATAAGAAATAGTTATGTACTCATTCTTTACATATCCTGTCACAGTGTCAAGCTGGATCTTTGTCCATGCATCTCCTGTCTCTACGATCGGATAAGATTCTCCCTGTGCAAGAAGAGTAATTTCCTCGCTGCCTGTGCTTGCTTCTTTACGAAGCTTCAACGCAGCGGTGTTTACAACTGCAACCTTTGACAGGTTTGCACTTGCATAATTTGCCGCATCACTGCCAAATGCGAGAAGATCGTTTCTGATGTAGCCATCCACATTTCCGGATGTAATATGTGACCATGTGTCACCTTTTTCTACGATGTTTACAAGTCCGCCTGCATCAATCGTTCCAACCTTTGCCGCATTCACATCACCAGACTGACGGATATTTACGGAACCAGATGCTGTGACGATTGCCTTTCCTGTGAAATCCATAACCGGTGATGCTGCCGCCTCAGATGCTTCCTGTACAGGTGCTTCTGTCGTTGGCTCTTCCGTTGCCGGTGCCTCCGTTGTTTCCTCGGAAGGAACTTCTGCGATTTCTCCTGTTACCTTTGCAATCTCCTGAATCTCGCCTGTTGCTACTGCGTCGGTTGCTGTTGCCTCTGCAACAACTGCAGCCGGTGCTGTTGCATCCTCTGGAGTTGCATCAACTGTAAATACTTCTCCACCATTTTCTTCAATATAGCGATCTACGATCGATGTAATACTGACGTTCGCATCGGTATATACAAACTCATCTGCCAACGCGGTATATGTGTATGTACCCATGGACGAAGCGAAAATGCAACCTGCCGCCGCTACCGCCAACCACTTTACGGATGGTCTTTTCATGTTCTTACCTCCAATTTGTTACAAATATGTTACAACTTATTACATTGCCCATTATAGCAACCTGTAATATTATTGTCAACCAGTTTTTGGATGTTTTTTCAAAAATTCACATTTTCTTCGCATTTTTGCTATGTTTCCAACAAGTTTTCTTTTTCTTTTTCTGTAAACTTATTCTTTTCAATGGTTCACATAAAATTGTTACATTTTGTAACATTTTGAAATATTTGATACACGATATTGAGTTTTTGAATTTAGAAATACAATATATAGAAAACGGCGCAGGATATCCTGCGCCATTTCCCGCCATTATACCTGCTACCCTGGAGGCCCCTTCTTCTTCTGCTGCTGCCTTACTGAGCTGCTTTACTACCATATATTCACATAAAATAAGCGATTGTATCTGTGATACAACCGCTTACATGATATCTCATTTCAAAAAAGAACAGTCAATCTTACTTATTCTCTACCAGATTCTTGGACATGCACACCAGGAAGAACAGAACCGAAATTACCGCAAATGCAGCTCCAACAAATCCAATATGTACAATCTGTCCCTTATCGCACACAATTCCACCAAGGAAGCTGCCCGCTCCGATACCAAAATTGAAAATACCGGAAAAAATCGACATTGCAACCGACGAGGACTGTTCATCCGTACAGCGAATCGTCTCTGACTGGAACGATACATTAAATACAAGCACTGTAATGCCCCATAAAGCACAAAGCGCCATTATAAATCCCGGCTGTCCTGCTGCAGGAAGCAGCAATAACAGTTCAACCGCCAACGAAATCATCACCGTGCGCAAAAATCCATGCCGGTATTTGTCATAGAATTTCGAGAACAGAAGACTGCCGAGCAATCCTGCGGCACCAAACACAAACAATGTAATGGTGACTGTACTATTTCCCATGTGTGCGACCTGCTGCAGGAACGGATCGATATAACTATAGCTCGTATAATAGCCCACTACAAACAAAAATGTCTGAATATAGATGCAGACAAGTGCACGATTCTTAAATAGTTCTGGCAACTGCTTCACACGGAACGGTTCGCCGCACTCCATCTTCGGGAACAGAAATGCCATATATGTCAAAACAACGAATGTGATGATTGCCACGATCAAAAAGGCGATTCTCCATCCTGCATAATGTCCAATCATTTTTCCAAGCGGAAGTCCAGCAATCGTCGCAACCGAAGTACCTGTCACGACCATACTGAGTGCTTTGGACTGATGTTCTTCTGACGCCATACGCACTGCAATCGGAGACGCGATTGACCAGAAAATCGCGTGTGCACAGGCTACACCGATTCGGGACGCCATCAGCATGCCGTAGCTGTTTGACAACACGGTCAACACCTGACAGATTCCGAACAATGCAACCGTTCCCATAAATAACTTCTTATAATCAATCTTGCTCACGAGCAGCATGAGCGGCAGGGAAAGCAACATAACGATCCACGAATATACCGTGATCAACATGCCCGCCTTCGCCTCAGAAATCGAAAAGCTCTTTGCAATATCCGTCAGCAGACCGATTGGCATAAACTCGGATGTGTTAAAAATAAATGCCGAGACAGTCATTCCGATCAACGGAAGCCGCTCTTTGGATGTCATCTTCGTCTTCATCTTATACCTCTTATCTTAAATAAAAATCAACAAAACTAAGATGCATTGTACGCGATAGCTATATGAAAAGCAAGATGTGGAATTATCATATTTTACATTTATTTGACGTTGATTCAAAAGAAAAAGTCCTGCACGCAAAATGCAGGACTTATCATATCATTTATAAACGGATATCAATGTTTGCACCGATGTTTGGATTCACAGACTGTTCCATCATCTGTGTAATCATCGCACCATTTGTCTCCACCGCATCCAGTGATTTTTTAAGCATCGCCATATCAATGGCATTCATACTTCCGGTATCACTGACTGCCAGCGTCAGATTTGAATTTCCGATTGCTGCTATATTCATATATATACCCTCCAATTTTGTCCAACCCAGACGTTCCAATATTGTTTATATCATAACGCTTTTTCTATAAAAAAGCAAACGCTTCTGTCATATTTTGTATGTTTTTAGCATGTTCTTTACCGAGTTTTCCATCAGCATCGAAAAAAAGATTGACATTCAAATCACGCCGTATTTATAATGTACAGTCGTGCGAAAGGAGCTCCTTTATGGATGTTTTAATAGTAGAAGATGATCAGGAACAGTTAGATGGCATCGAATCCATCCTGCTCGAAAAATACGATCATATGAATTGCATAAAAGCAACCAATTACCAGCAGGCAACCCAATTGATGCGCGCAAACAAAATCCAACTATTCCTACTGGATATCTCTCTTGGAGATGATGAGTCCGAGCAGGACGGTATCGCACTTGGAACACAGATTCGTTCCATGCAGCGGTATGCAAAAACACCAATCCTGTATCTGACTGCATATTCCATGGACGCACCACGTGCAATACATGCAACGAATTGTTATGATTTTCTGGTAAAGCCCTATAAGAAAGAAGATTTGTTATATACCATCGACAAGCTGATCCACAATCGTTTTCTGGACGTTACGCCCATAGAACTACGCGATGTCAATGGTATTTATTTTCGTGTTCTTCCAGAAAAGATCCTGTATATCGAAGCGGCTGGCAAGAACCTGACGATCTATGAGGAAAGCAATGTGATCAACACAAGCGGTATCCGTCTGAAAGAACTGATTGCACAGCTTCCGTCGAATTTCATCCAAAGTCATCGAAGCTTTATTGTAAACAGTGATTATGTGAACTCTTACGATCCGACCAACGCGCTTCTCTATCTGGGGAATCACAATATCTCGACCCCCGTCGGACGTAAATATAAAGATTATGTCAAAAAGATAATTAGCAGGGACTGAAAATATTTTATCAAAGCACTTTCAGTCCCTGCTAGTTATTTCCCACGTCTGAAATCAAGCACCGCCTGATAACGGATATCCTGAACTAACCGTTCCTTCTGTTCGTCTGTCATAAGATTCATCACTGCATCTTTTTCCTGATCCGTAAAGCCCTTAAATGCGCTGGTTCGTTCTTTTCGCGTCATAGAGCGAAACTCCGTCGGATAATGAAGCAAGCCATTCATTCGTGCTTCATAATTCCGCGTACATTCCATAAATAGCTTTTCCGCCTCCTCCGACATCGACGGCGGCGCATCCATATCCTTATAATTCAAATAGTTTTCTCTCATCACTACAACTCCTACCTCCACAATCTGTAAAATCAAAATCCATGCAATAAATGTGGAACAAGCAGGGTAGATCACCGAACAGATACTCAATACGCCTAGTCCGATCAAGCCTTTTTGTTGAATCTTCTTTTTTCGTTCTCCCTTGTAAACCGGTCGATTTGGCGATGGTAATGGTGCAATCGTCGCCATCAGATACATCGTAAACAGCAACAATCCCGCTACGACCGGATATGGAAATATGACATGTACACCGCCCGCCACTGCGATCACGTACACACTGACCGAAGCAACTGTACACCCAATATTTGTTTTCATATGGATACCGCCCAGAAACCGGCGAACCAGATTGACCGTCACAAAGCAAAACAAAAATTCCCGGAAAAATCCAGATACTGAAAAGATAACAAATAGAACAAGATCTTTTTGCAAATCTCCCACAATTGATTCTACTGCATAGCATACTTTTGCACACTGCATATCTGCCACATCATAGTCACGTCCCACGAGATACCGTGTCACATGCTCCCCTATCCTATGATTGATACTCATAATTCATCCCCTGTCTTATGTTCTCCATGTGCTTTTTAACAAATGGGATATCCGCCAAAAGTCCGCGCAACGGATACCCCCAAGTGTTATTGGTTGATGTACTAGTTCTCAGATTCTGATTCCATCTCGACTCTCATACAATCAGGAAGCTCCGGCTCTCCCCAAAAGCCCATACATCCTGTAAGAGTCAAAATGTCTCCTGCCAAATCCTCCAACTGTGCAGCAACTGTCTTCTTCATATCCTTCATCACACATCTCCTCCTTTATGAATGAATATTCTTTGAAATCCATCCCCGAATGAATTTCTATATTATACTTAACATGATTAAAATAAATACGCAATAGGTTTGGAATGAACGACATTTCACAGGGAATAAACAACACTATTAGATATATGTTAGCTTATTTCATGTTTTTTTGACATTTTCATTTTTAATAATTGACACTCATCATTTTTAAAATTTATAATAAAAAAGAAAGGGGAACAAGGGATGACTGTTAATTTTATTTTTATTCTAACCTATATGTTTGAAACTATTGTTGACATTTGCTTAATGCGTTCTCTTGTTG
>ERZ791575.777-NODE-777-length-12841-cov-2.080870_pt1 | contig 12841 bp, 6 predicted proteins | sample MGYA00509970_ERZ791575 | MGnify/ENA primary metagenome ERZ791575 (study PRJEB30046, sample SAMN00791935) | human gut metagenome | study: EMG produced TPA metagenomics assembly of the A metagenome-wide association study of gut microbiota in type 2... | reverse complement strand
CGATGCGCAAAGACCGGCGCTTGCCCCCGAAAAGCTCTTTGACAAGGCTGACGACTTTTTCGATGCCATTGCGCCCTTCGGCCGCATTTCTCTCAAAGCCCCCGAAACAGGCATCGATACACCGCTTACGATCGAGCGATCGGCTAAGGATCCAGCCGCCAAGTTGAAGGACTTCATAGCGAAGTGCCGCATTGAGAAAAAACGCATTCTTATCGTCGCAACAGGCTCGGGTCGTGCGGCGCGTCTGCAGGAACTGCTGCGCGACGGCGTGCGCGAACCGGAACTCGTCGAATCCTTTGCGGCTTTCGTAAACGGCACGGAGCCCCTTTCGATTGCCGTAGGGCCGCTCTCGGGCGGCTTTGTGCTCGAAGAGTCGGGCCTGGTGGTCGTCACCGAGTCCGAGCTCTACAACACGAAAGCGGTCATTCGCCGCCGCGGACACAGCCGCACCACCAACGTCGAAGCGATCATTCGCGACGTGAGCGAACTGCGCGAGGGTGATCCGGTCGTGCACGCCGCCCACGGCGTAGGCCGATACCACGGGCTGGAAACGATCTCCACCGAAGAAGGTCCCGCCGAATTCGTACGCATCGACTATGCCAACGACGCCAAGCTGTTCGTGCCGGTCTCGCAACTCAACCTCATCAGTCGCTATACGGGTGCCGACAGCGAGCACGCGCCGCTCAACAACCTCGGGCGCGGCGACTGGGAAAAGGCCCGCAAGAAGGCGGCGCAGAAAGTGCGCGACACCGCTGCCGAACTCTTGCACCTTTACGCCATGCGCGAAGCCAAGCAGGGCTTTGCGTTTGAAACGGAATCGTCGGACTATCAGGCTTTCTGCGAAGGCTTTGCCTTTGAGGAAACGCCCGATCAGGCCGCCGCCATCGCCGCCGTCATCAATGACATGCACTCGGGCCGTCCTATGGACCGACTCGTATGCGGCGACGTGGGCTTCGGAAAGACCGAAGTGGCCCTGCGCGCTGCCTTCATCGCCGTCATGAACGGCAAACAGGTCGCGATCCTCTGCCCAACGACGCTTCTTGCCGAACAGCACGCCCAGACCTTCAAGGACCGCTTTGCAGCCTGGCCCGTGAAAGTCGCTGAACTCTCGCGCTTCCGCACCTCCAAGCAGACGGCCCAGACGATCGAAGGTCTTGAAACCGGCACGGTCGACGTCGTCATCGGCACGCACAAGCTTTTGAGCGAATCGGTCAAATTCAAACGTCTCGGGCTCGTTGTGATCGACGAAGAACACAGCTTCGGCGTTCGACAGAAGGAACGCTTAAAGAGCCTGCGCGCGGAAGTCGACGTTTTGACGCTCACGGCCACTCCGATTCCCCGAACGCTGGCGATGAGCCTTGAGGGCATCCGCGACTTCTCGGTGATTGCCACGGCACCGCAAAAGCGCCTCGCGATCAAGACTTTCGTGCGCCGCGAATCCAAGGCGCTGATTCGAGAGGCCGTTATCCGCGAGCTCAAGCGCGGCGGACAGGTGTATTTCCTTCATAACGACGTGGATACCATTCAGGCCCGCGCCGAGATGCTCCGAGAGCTGATTCCGGAAGCGCGCATTGGCATTGCCCACGGCCAAATGAGCGAGCGAGAACTCGAGCGCGTCATGCGCGAGTTCTACCGGCGCGAGTTCAATGTGCTCGTCTGCACAACCATCATCGAAACGGGCATCGACATTCCGATTGCCAACACGATCATCATGCACCGCGCCGACAAGTTCGGGCTCGCTCAACTGCACCAGCTGCGAGGCCGAGTCGGCCGCAGTCACCACCAGGCCTACGCTTACCTGCTCATTCCCGACGAGGGAGCGATTACGAAGAACGCCGAACGGCGACTTGAAGCCATCCAAAATCTCGAAGAGCTCGGAAGCGGCTTTTACCTTTCCATGCACGACCTGGAGATCCGAGGCGCAGGAGAAGTTCTGGGCGACGAGCAATCGGGCGAAATGGCGCAGGTGGGCTTTGAGCTCTATACGCAGATGCTCAAGCGCGCCGTCGACTCGCTTCGCCGCGGCGAAGAGCCGACCTTTGACTCGCCCTTTGAGACGCTCACTGAAATCAACCTGCATCTGCCTGCATTGCTGCCCGACGACTACGTGCCCGACGTCGGAACGCGTCTGTCGCTCTACAAGCAATTGGCCGCCGCCCAGACGCTCGAAGAGCTCGGCGAGTGCACCGACGATCTCACGGATCGCTTCGGGATGCCCGTGCCTGCCGCAAAGACGCTTCTTGCTGTTCACCGTCTGCGCATCGAGTGCGCCGCCATCGGCATCCGCAAGATCGATGCGGCCGAACAAGCCATCGTCTTTACCTTCGCTCAAAAGACCATGTTCGATCCGGCCGTGATGTTTGCGCTGCTGCAAAAGCGCCGAGACCTGCGCGTGCTGCCGGGCACGTTCACGCGGCTCAAGATGACGGTCAATTCCGAAAACGCCGTCACGAGGCTTCAAAACGTCCGCACGATCGTCAACGCGCTGTTGGAAAGCCTGCCGCCCGAAAAGCGGCCTTGAGTCTCAAGAGATCCGCCGCAGCGCTCTTTCTTGAGCCGACGAGCGCTGCGGTACAATTGGGCGCGTCATTTCTCATGAATAACACGATGTCCGCCTCTCGCATCTCTTCACCCCAACCCTTTGTCTTCACCGTCATCTGTCCCAAGGATGAAGTGATCGCAATCGAGTTCTTCGCCGTGCCGCAGTTTGCCGCCGAGCACATCGGAGACATTCGCATCGACTGGGGAGACGGCAACGTAACGGTTGCCGACGTCGCAATGTCGTCCGACTCCGTCGCGGAGATTGTTTCGGGCGAGGACATCATGCCGACGAGCAGCTGCTCGCACCGCTACGCTGAAGACGGCAAGCGCACCATAACGGTGACAACACCTTCGGGTTTTTTGCCGCTAAAAAAACTGCCCTATCAAACAGTGAGCGTCTCAACCGCCTTGCCGACGCTCACCATGGGCGAATCGGATCCGGAAGGCCGTCCCGAGCCCTCAGACACCCTGCCGCCGCTTTTTGCGATGAATCCCAAAACGGGACGATCGCCATTGAATTTCATTTGCCCGGATTTTCTCGCGAACAACCCCAATCTGGCCTTTTTCGACGAAGCTTTCATGGGGGTATCGCTCAAGTCCGTTCCGGTGTCGCTCTTTTCTCCATGCAAGTCCATAAAGAGCCTTGCGCGCACGTTTGCCCACAGCAAACTTACGGCTGTTCCCTACGGCCTGCTGCGTCACGCGCTCACTCTTTCGTTGTGCGAAGAGACTTTTGCGCACTGCAGTTCGTTGCGAGACGTCGACAATCCGTTCGGCGACAAGAAGAATTTGCCGGTGTGCCTGGAAGGCTTCATGCTGGGCGCTGCGCCCCGCCTGTTTGCATGGTGCGACAAAGGGCGTCGACAGGAAGCAGGCTGGATTCGCCCGCACGCCAATCTTGCCGACCCGTGCTTTGAGTTCGATTGGCACGCCGCGCCACTCTCATCCGAACCCATCGTGCTCTTTTACCCCATTGATCTGGAGCTCGAGGGCGACCTTTTCGTCGAATGGGGCGACGGAGCTGTCGAGCGCATCGACTGGAACAGCACCGATGCGCTTTCGCACACCTACGCGCAGCCGGGAGTCTATCGCGTGAAACTGCACTATACGGCAGGCGAAGAGGTTCGCCCCTTCCGCTTGGGCAGAGCCGTCACGGCCATACACAATGCGCTTCCCGCTTTCCACCCGCGCACCGTCGAAACCTTGGGCGACTTCTGCGGTTGGGCGGCCGACCGCCGAGAACTCAGAAGCATTCCCGAGGATCTCTTTGCCAACAATCCGACGATCGTCAATCTCGAGCAGGCCTTCGCGGGCTGCGTGCAGCTTACCGACGTCGCCGACGGCATCGTCTCGATGCTCCCCGATTTGAAGTGCACCGACGGCATGTTTGCCTTTTGTAAGAGCCTCAAGGCACTTCCCGCCAGTTATCTCGCTTCGCCTCGTTTACCACGCTACGACTGCTTTGCGGGTGAGGCGACAACCGAAACCTCTGCCCGTAACCAGGAGACTGCAGCATGACCAAGTTTGTCGCAGAAATCACCGTCGGCAAACGCGATCGTCTCGTCACGCTGCGCATTCCCGCCGGCAACACGATCGCTCCGTCGTTACGCCAAGTGTCTGTGACGTTTGACGGCGAGACCTCGCATCATCACCGCGAGCCCATTTCGAGCACCGTGCTTGAATACCACCCCATGCCGGGCACGCATCGACTGGAAATCGACTTCGGCGGCCCGATGCCCGCCGCCACGCTCATTCTGCCCGAACAGACGACGGCGATCATCTCGCCCATTCCCGCTTTGTACAACGACGCCACGGGGATGCTCAGCACGGCGGGCCACATCTGGAACCCGATCAAGCCTCCACGGCAGTTGACGCATCTCGTCTCATCGCTTTTTGCGCACAACACGCATCTGGTGGCGCTCTCGGGGACCTTTGCAGGCCTTACGGCATTAACCGAAGTTCCCGAATCCCTCTTTTTTCCGCTCATCTACGCGCGGACGTTCACGGGCGTGTTTGCCTTAAGCGGCCTGGCACACGTAAGCCGGCAGCTTTTTACGGCCAACCTTCAGGCCGAAGACTTCTCGGAAGCCTTCATGGGCTGCAAGATGCTGCACACGATTCCGGCGGAACTTTTCAGCACCAACACTCATGCGCGCATCTTTGACCGTACCTTTGCCGAAAGCGCATTGGGCGATGTGCCCGCGACACTCTTTGCGAACATCGCCAAGCGCGGCTCGTTTGTCGAAACGTTTGCCCGCACGCAGGTCAGGCGCGTTCCTGAGGGCCTCATGAACGGCACAGAGCCGCTCAACGTTGACGGCATGTTTGAGCCTGCGCAAACCCTCGAACACGATCCGATGAACATCAAGGCCGCTGCCGACCTCCCGCAGGATTTTTTCGAGTTCCGCCGTGCCGATATCGACTGTTGAAGCCGTGATTGCGTAGGGGGATCCAAAGTATTTCATTTGCCAGCGCATAAGCCCTTTGGCAATCCGGTTTTTTTCCTCGTCGATCGCCCGGTCGGGATCGTGGAGTTCGATCCGGATGAATTTCTGCCCGTAGGTTCGGAATACGCTGAAATCCGCAATGCGCTGCCACTCGATCGTGATGTATATCCCTTTTGCCGGTACGTAAATCCGCAGACTGTCCGGAGTCAGCAACAGAGTCGGCCTGTTTCGGAAGAAATTTTTCAGCAGCACGATGAACAAGATGCAGATACATCCTCCGAAGAAGACCGCTCCCACGATACCGATGACCAGCCCGACCTTTCCATGCGGCTGTACGATGACGAGCAGGCAGGAGAGGGTCGTCATGATCGCTGCGGCGAGCGTTGTGCCCAGCAATTTGCGGTGGCTGGGATAGATAGCCGTTTCTTTTTTCATTCGCGATTCGAAAAAGTAGTCGAAGGACTGCATGCCCGACTGGGCGATGCGGATGATCCGCTGGTACTCGACGGGTGAGAGTTCCATGAAGAAGTAGTGGATCGGATCGACGCGCATGCCGTTGTGCCGCACCTCGTAATGCAGGTGGGGTGCGATCGAAAGTCCCGTGTTGCCCGAAAGTCCGATGATGTCGCCGCGACGGACCTCCTGCCCGCGGCGGACATTGACCGCCAGCAGGTGACTGTACGAGGTTTCGTAACCGTTGCCGTGATCGATGACGATGGTGCGGCCCGCCGTAGAGCGCGTGGCGATCTCCTTCACGCGGCCGTCCGCCGTGGCGAAGACGCGCGGACCTTCGGGCACCGTGTAATCGACGCCCTGATGGGATTGCAGGGTGCGGTAGAAGGGGTGGATGCGCATGCCGTAGGAGGCGGTGAGCAGCGTGAGCTGCTGGTTGATAACGGGCTGTATGGCCGGAATCCGGTTGCGGCCGTCGCCGACCGTATCCAGCAGACGTTGCAGTTCGAGGTACGATTCGTTGAGCTTGGTCAGCGTCGCTTCGGATTGTCTGACCTTCTCTTTGAGTTCCAGGATGATCTGACGGTCGGATTTGTCCAGCAGGCTTTCGTACGTTGCGAGCCGCTTGGTTTCGTATTCGGTGTCGAAATCGTAAGGATCGGATTCGAAGAGGATGTTGAAGACGTTGCGGTCGCGCTCGGAAACATTTTCCATCACTGTGCGCAGCGAGTCGTAGCGGGCTTCGAGCCGGGTGTATTCGTCCCTCAACTGATCGGTGGAGTGCTTGAGCTCGTATTCGACGGGCGTGTCGAAGAAGAGCGAAAACCCGACGTAGTAGAGGATGGCTGCGCCGAACCACACCAGCACGTGAAACGTGATGCGGATCGCCTTCTGTTTGGGCGTGCGCGGTGTGGCGTATTTGATCGGTCTGCGGGTTCTTGCCATGTTATTCGTCGAAGGTGTCGAGGTTGAGCTCCTGCATCTGTTCCATCAGGCGCTCGTACTCCTCGTTGGTCATATTGCGGTTGAAATAGTTGATCGGATTGACGACCTGTCCCATGTGAATCACCTCGTAATGCAGGTGGGGGCCGGTCACGCCGCCCGTGTTGCCGACCTTGCCGATCAGTTGTCCGCGCACGACCTTCTCGCCGGGTTTGACGAAGATCTGGCTCAGGTGTGCGTAGCGGGTCTGGTAGCCGTACTGGTGGTTCAGGAGGATCTGCTTGCCGTATCCTCTGCGGGGCTGTCCCAGGTCGGTGGACTGTACCGTCGCGTCGCCCGTGGCATAGACGTTGTTGCCGATGTTGGCCGCCAGGTCGATGCCTTTGTGCAGGATGCGTCGGTGGTAGATCGGGTGGTTGCGGTAGCCGAACGGCTCGATACCCCTGCGCAGGGCCTGACGGTCGATGGGCCAGATGGCCGGGATTGCCGTGGACATGTTCTCCTTGTTCTTGGCCAGGATTTGCAACTCGTCGAACGAAACGGAGGTACGGTAGAGCTGGCGGCCGAAAGCGTCGAGCTGCTGCCACGTGCCGATCATCAGCGGGGCGTATTCGTCGCCCGCCAGAGCCGCGTATTTGGACGCCGGATAGGGGGTGTAGATCCCTCCGATATTCAGGGTGTCGGCCGAGAACAAAGCCCGGTAAACGAAGTTGTCGCGGTGGTGTATTTCGTCCAGTTTACGCTGCTCCGCGCGGATCTTGTCCTGAAGGAGCCGGTATTTGAAGACCAGCTCCGAATTTTCGCGCAGGATGCGGTACATTTTCGGCGTGTAGAAGACATTTGCGAAGACGACATTGACGATCGATACTGCGATGAAGATGATGAGGATTTTGCGAATGACACGGTAGGTGCGCAGGCGGAACGGGACCGTGACCACCTCATGAGTGGCCGAAACCACCTCACGGGTCAGGGCGTGGGGATCGAACGTCTGCTTTTTTCGTGCCATGATCTGAAAAACTCCTTGGAAGGGATGCAAAATTAAGGTAAAATATGTAATTTTGCAATCTTGTAACTTCTTTAAGTTTCGCGGATTCGAGCGGATGACAGCCTGAGCACAGGCAGCCGGAATCTGCGGAGTGTGTCTTATGAACAACGCAAAGAATTGAAAACACAGTATATGGAATCCAACAAAATTCGTCAGGCTTTCCTCGATTTCTTCGCAGGGAAGGACCATGTGATCGTACCGTCGGCACCGATGGTGGTGAAAAACGACCCGACGTTGATGTTCACCAACGCGGGTATGAACCAGTTCAAGGACATTTTCCTCGGGAATATTCCCCGTCCCTATCCCCGGGCCGCCGATACGCAGAAGTGCCTGCGCGTGTCGGGCAAGCACAACGACCTGGAGGAGGTCGGCCATGACACCTACCATCACACGATGTTCGAGATGCTGGGCAACTGGTCGTTCGGCGACTATTTCAAGAAGGAGGCGATCGGCTGGGCCTGGGAGCTGCTGACCGGGGTGTACGGACTGGACAAGAGCCGCATGTACGCTACCGTGTTCGAGGGAAGTCCCGAAGACGGGGTGCCGTTCGACCAGGAGGCCTACGACATCTGGCTGCAATACCTGCCTGCGGATCACATCATCCGCGGCAACAAGCACGACAACTTCTGGGAGATGGGCGACGTAGGCCCTTGCGGACCTTGCAGCGAGATCCACTACGACCTGCGCGACGAGTCGGAGATCGCCGCCGTGCCGGGCCGCGAGATGGTCAATCAGGGCAGCCCGCTGGTGATCGAGATCTGGAACCTGGTCTTCATGCAGTTCAACCGCAAGGCGAACGGTTCGCTCGAACCCCTGGCGGCCAACTGTATCGATACGGGCATGGGTTTCGAACGCCTCTGCATGATTCTGCAAGGGAAAAAGTCGAATTACGATACCGACGTGTTCCAACCTACGATCCAGCGCATCGCCGCCATGTCTGGCAAAACGTACGGTGCGGATGAGAAGTGCGACGTGGCTATGCGCGTGGTCGCCGACCACCTGCGTGCCATTTCGTTCTCGATCGCCGACGGACAGCTTCCTTCGAACGTGAAGGCGGGCTACGTGATCCGCCGCATTCTGCGCCGCGCCGTCCGCTACGGCTATACCTACCTGGGCTTCAACGAGCCCTTCATCTGCCGTCTGGTGGCCGGTCTGGTCGATCAGATGGGCGGGCAGTTCCCCGAGCTTAAGGCCCAGCAGACGCTGATCGAGAAGGTGATCGAGGAGGAGGAAAGCTCCTTCCTGCGTACGCTCGCTACGGGCATCAACCTGTTGGACGGCGTGATGGCCGAGGTTCGCAAGAGCGGCGGCGAACGCATTTCCGGCAAGGACGCTTTCCTGTTGTACGATACCTACGGATTCCCGATCGACCTGACGGAGCTGATCGCCCGCGAACAGGGGATCGAGGTGGATCTGGAGGCCTTCGAGAAGGAGCTGCAGGCGCAGAAGGAGCGTTCGCGCAACGCTGCTGCGGTCGATACCGACGACTGGAAGGAGCTGATCCATATCAAGCAGAGCGAGTTCATCGGTTACGACACGCTGAGCGCCGAGGTGAAGATCGCCCGCTACCGCCGTGTGTCCTCCAAAGGACGCGTTTCCTACCAGTTGGTGTTCGACCGCACTCCGTTCTACGGCAATTCCGGCGGTCAGATCGGCGATATCGGCTATATCGAAACCGCCAACGAACGGATCCCGGTCGTGGCTACCGAGAAGGAGAACGGCCTGATTATCCATATCGTTACCCAACTGCCCGAAAATCCCGAGGCGACCTTCATGGCCGTCGTGGATCCGGAGAAACGTCAGGCGGCTGCCAACAACCATACGGCGACCCATCTGATGCATGAAGCGCTGCGCAAGGTGCTCGGTACGCACGTCGAGCAGAAAGGTTCGCTCGTGACGCCCGAATACCTGCGCTTCGACTTTTCGCACTTCCAGAAGGTGACGCACGAGGAGCTGCGCCGGGTCGAGCAACTGGTCAATCGTGCCATTCGCGCGAACTATCCCCTCGAGGAGAAACGCGATGCCACCAAGGAAGAGGCTGCAGCGGCCGGGGCGATGATGCTCTTCGGCGAGAAATACGGCGACCGGGTGCGTATGGTGCGCTTCGGCACCTCGGTCGAGTTGTGCGGCGGTACTCACGTGAGCGCTACGGGTAATATCGGGTTCTTCAAGATCCTGAACGAAAGCGCCATTTCCGCCGGTGTACGACGTATCGAGGCCACGACGGGGGCGAAGGCCGAGGAGGTGATCTATGCGGCCGAAGATACGATGCGCAACGTGGCCGATTATCTCAATAACCCGCAGATTCTTCAGTCGATCAAGAAGATCATGGAAAGCAACGAGGCTTTGAAGCACGAGATGGAGGCCATCCGCCGCGAACAGGTGGCCGAGTGGGCCGCGAAGATCGTCGATTCTACGCCCGAGCGTGGCGGGATGCGGCTGATGGCTACGCAGACCGATCGCCGGCCGGATTTCATCAAGGACCTCGCTTTCGCCGTGCGTTCGCGTTCGAAGAATATCGTACTGGTGATCGGATCGATCAATGACGGCAAGCCGACGCTCACCGTCGCTTTGGGCGACGATATCGTGGCGCAGGGAGTCAATGCCGGTGTCGTGGTGCGCGAGGCGGCCAAAGCCATCAACGGCGGCGGCGGCGGACAGCCTTTCCTGGCGACGGCGGGCGGTAAGAACCCCGATGGCATCCAGGCGGCTATCGACAAGGCCGTAGAACTGATTGTGGAACAAGTAAAGTAATGTTTCGGATGAGTAATCGCAAAGTATTGCTGATGATCCTCGACGGTTGGGGCATCGGCGACGGACAGAAGGGGGATGTCATCGCACAGGTGCATCCTGCCTATATTTCGGAAATGACCCGTAAATACCCTCATGCGCAGTTGCGTACGGACGGCGAAAACGTCGGCCTGCCCGATGGGCAGATGGGCAATTCGGAGGTGGGGCACCTCAATATCGGTGCGGGCAGGGTAGTCTATCAGGATCTGGTGAAGATCAACCGGGCCTGCCGCGACGATTCGATTCTGAAGAATCCCGAAATCGTGAAGGCGTTCGAATACGCCAAATCGAACGGGGTGAGCGTGCACCTGATGGGACTGGTTTCGGACGGCGGAGTGCACTCGTCGCTGGATCATCTGCTCAAATTGACGGACATCGCCGATAAATACGGCATCGAACGTACCTACGTGCATTGCTTTATGGACGGCCGCGATACCGATCCGTACAGCGGCAAGGGATTCATCGAACGGCTGGAAAAGCACATGCGGGAACGATCGACGGGCGTCGTGGCCTCGATCGTAGGCCGTTATTACGCGATGGACCGCGACAAGCGTTGGGAACGTGTGAAAGTGGCCTACGACCTGTTGGTCGAGGGCAAGGGCGAACATTCGTCCGATATGACGCTGGCGATGCAGAAGTCGTACGACGAAGGGGTGACCGACGAGTTCGTGAAGCCCGTCGTGCGGATCGACGAGGACGGCAATCCGATCGGTATGATCCGGCCGAACGACGTGGTGATCTTCTTCAACTACCGGAACGACCGGGCCAAGGAGCTGACCATCGTACTCACACAGGAGGATATGCCGCAGCAGGGCATGCACACGCTGCCGCTCTACTATTGCTGCATGACGCCCTATGACGCCAAGTTCGAGGGGCTGCATATCCTGTTCGACAAGGAGAACGTGGCCGACACGATCGGCGAGTATGTCGCCCGGCAGGGGCTTTCGCAGCTCCGTATCGCCGAAACGGAGAAATACGCTCATGTGACCTTCTTCCTGAACGGAGGCCGCGAGGAGGAGTTCGAGGGCGAGGACCGCATTCTGGTCGCTTCTCCGAAGGTGGCGACTTACGACCTTCAGCCCGAGATGAGCGCTTACGAGGTGGCCGACAAGCTGGTCGGGGCACTCGACAGGCAGAAATACGATTTCATCTGCCTGAATTTCGCCAACGGCGATATGGTGGGGCATACGGGAGTTTATGAGGCGATCGAGAAAGCGGTGAAGGCTGTCGATGCGTGTGTGGCCAAAGTCGTCGAGGCGGCCCGTCGCAATGGGTACGAGGTCGTGCAGATCGCCGATCACGGCAACGCCGACAATGCGGTCAATGCCGACGGCACGCCCAATACGGCCCATTCGCTCAATCCGGTGCCGATCGTCGTGGTTTCCGACCGCGTGAAAACGGTCCGCGACGGTATCCTGGCCGACGTAGCGCCTACGGTCCTCGACCTGATGGGGCTCGAAAAGCCCGAAGCCATGACAGGACATTCGCTGGTGGAATTTAAGTAGGGGAACTCTTATAGGTATAGAGTGGATTTTATATCGATTTTGATTTGCGTTGAAAAACATCTGTTTTTCAACGCAAATCTTTTTTAGAGGATTCGGGAGGATTTATTCCCGAATATTTTGTATTTTTCATAAATGATGTTATATTCGTGAAGGGTATTTTTTTGAATTTTAATTTAATGCCTATGAAAAAGTTTATCTGTTGCGTTGCGGCGCTTTCGGCATTGATCTTTTCGAGCGGTTGTGGCGACGACGAGAAGCAGGTCGAACCGGTCGATGAATATTGGATCGAATGGAAAAATGAGAGCGATTATCGAATCGATTTCTTTTATGTAGAAGGAGGGTATCGGTGGCATGACGGGATTAATCGTGGAAAGTATGTTTCCGTGCGGGTGTCCGGCTCACCGGAAGGTTTGTCGGACTATATTGAGGACCGAAAGATGGGGCTGTGGTATGAGCAGTTTGTCGTCGATGGCGAAACGTATGCATATATGGAAAACTACGACCCGTCGGGGTCGGGTAATTCCGCTGTGCCAAAGGGTTTGCAGGACGTGCAGCGCTATACTTTGGTAAATAAGGAGAAAAACGGTAGTCTGGCTTTGGTTTGGGTTTATACTTTCACCAATGCCGATTACGAGGCGGCGAAAGCCCGGGGTGCGGTGCATATTACGCTTGGGGAAATTTAATTTTTAGGAATATCAGGCATTTGATTCTTCCCGGAAGTCGGATTCGATTTCCGGGAATTTTCTTAAAAGATTCAAGAAACGAAGTTGTATTTTCGAATATTATCTATTACTTTTATAATGAAGTCAAATCAGCCTGAATTTAAATTATGAGAAAGATTCTTTATTTGTGGATGATTTGCGTCGTGCTGTGCTCTCTTGTAAGTTGCAATGACAGCGACGATAAAACCTATTCGTCCTATGTCAGCCGGTTCGTGTGGGAGAATAGGTGCAATCATAGGATCGAATATTTCTATGTAGAGGGGTGCATCACGAGATCCCAGGGAATAAAGTATGGAGAGCGGGCTGTAAAAGAATTGGAAGGACCTTCGCCCGTGGATTTGCAGACTTTTCTCGACGGAAGAGAAACTCATGTTATCTACGATTCTTTTACAGAAG
>ERZ791575.769-NODE-769-length-12991-cov-115.047233_pt1 | contig 12991 bp, 6 predicted proteins | sample MGYA00509970_ERZ791575 | MGnify/ENA primary metagenome ERZ791575 (study PRJEB30046, sample SAMN00791935) | human gut metagenome | study: EMG produced TPA metagenomics assembly of the A metagenome-wide association study of gut microbiota in type 2... | reverse complement strand
CACCGTTGATTTCCCATCGCTTGAGGTATCTCTCTACGAGCGAATCCATCTTTTGATATTCCTTCCCCTCTATCAGGGCGGCGGTGTTTATCAGTTCACCGGTGCTTATGCATATAAGAGTTATAGCGATTACTACAGCCGCTGGCGTGGTCAGGTAGGTTTAAAGTACACCTTCTAACTCCTGCCATTTATTCAACTTTTAAGAGTCCCTAGTGTCGCCAAATGCGATACTAGGGCTTTTCGTTAATATAAGTAGCTTTACGCCCTAAAAGAACAATAAATATTAAAATTATCGCCTTCTAAGGGTGTAAAATGTTGCCAAATTGTGGATTTTTTAGTATAAAATGTTGCTCTTCACATAAATTAATAAAATTACCCCCCCCCATTTTCGCAAATTCTTCATATATTTGCAGCAGCTAATTGATAAAGTTCAAGAATTTAGAAAAAGCAAATGATAAAGTAAGAACTTCAAAGCAAATGATGAATTGTAAGTAAAAGTATACCCAGATGAAGTAGAGTTACAACCACTTGTATACTCAAAATAGAACTAGATATACTAAAGAAATATATAAACCGAAATTACATATTAAACCCATTATTAATTATGTGCAAAACGATGGTGATGAAAATGTCTTTAGCTACCATGCTACTGATGTTGATCTCGATGAACGGCTTTTCGCAGAACATTGGGGTAAAGAGCAATTTGCTGTATTGGGCTACAACAACACCCAATATCGGACTTGAGACTGCTGTGGGGAAGAAGCATACCGCACAGGTATTTGTTGGCTTCAATCCTTGGAAACAGTCTGGAGGTGATCAGTCTAGTCTCCGCCACTGGCTTGTGATGCCGGAATACCGCTATTGGTTCTGCCAGAACTTCAATGGCTGGTTTCTCGGTGCTCATGCTATGGGTGGACAGTTTAATGCCGGAGGCGTCAAGCTACCTTTCGGTATGTTTAAGGACTTGCGCGACCATCGCTATGAGGGATGGTACGTTGGTGGTGGTGTCACCGCTGGTTATCAGTGGCCACTTTCCAAGCACTGGAATCTGGAAACATCCATTGGCATTGGCTACGACTACATCCAGTACGACAAGTTTAAGTGTGGAAATTGTGGGGAGAAGATAAAATCCTCTCACGATAACAATGTGGGCCCTACCAAGGCAGCCCTCTCCCTCATTTATATGTTATAACCCCTTTTAACATTAATGATCATGAAACTTTCAAGAAATACCACCTATTTATTATATGCAGCCTTATTGATGGCTCCAGCAACAGTCATGGCGCAGAACTGCCATGAAGTAAAGTTGGCTGCCAACAAGATTCAGGTTAGCAATGTGCAGGTGGCGCAGCAGAATAACGCTTTGACGGTATCGATGGATCTCAACCTCGATTCGCTCAACCTTCCTACCAATACCCAGCTGGTATATACTCCTATCTTCAAGAGTCAGAAGTTGGAATATAAGTTGCCTGAGATTGTCATTAACGGAAAACGCCAGCAGATTATGTATGAACGTGGGGTAGGGAACAAGCATCTGAACCTTTCGCCAAAGGCGATGGTGGTTCGCCGTAACAACAAGCAGGCACAGACCCTTAAGTATACCGCTTCCATTCCTGTGGCTGGAGTCATGAAGAACTACGATCTCAATATGCACGAAGATCTTTGTGGATGTGGCAACCTGGAGGAGGGAAATGATTTCCATCTTCGCCATCGCCGTCAGCCGCTGGCTGTCTTCGTACGTCCTGCCGTTGAGGCAATCAAGGTTCGTCATCTCGATAAGCGTGCTTATATCGACTTCCCTGTCAACAAGATAGAGCTTCATGCCGACTACCGTCGCAATCCGGCTCAGTTGGACAGCATTGTAAGAACCATCAATGCCCTGAAAGATGATAAGAACCTGGAGGTGAGCAGCATCAACATTCATGGTTATGCTTCTCCTGAGAGTCCTTACAGCCATAATGACTATCTGGCAAAGAACCGTGCCAAGACCCTTACCGATTATGTTCGCCGCATGGTAGCCCTGCCAACCAAGCTCTTCACCGTTTCTTCTACGGCAGAGGATTGGGATGGTCTCCGCAACTATCTCAAGGAGAGTAACCTGGAGCATAAGGCAGAGATTCTGGCAATCGCCAATGATGAGAAGATGGATCCGGATGCCCGTGAGCAGAAAATCAAGAAGCTGTATCCGTCAGAGTATCGCTTCATGCTTGATACCTGGTATCCTGCCCTCCGCCATTCCGACTACCGCATCACATATAAGGTGAAGCCATTCGATGTAGCTGAGGCAAAGGAGATTATCAAGACCAAGCCACAGCAGCTCAGTCAGGAGGAGATGTTCCTGGTGGCTCAGACCTATGAGCCTGGTAGCAAGGAGTTTAACGACGTGATGGAGATAGCCGTCCGCATGTTCCCGGTGAACGAAACTGCCAATCTCAATGCTGCCAATACCCGCCTGAATGCTGGTGATGCCGATGGTGCCAAGGCTTATCTTGCCAAGGCTGGCAACAGTCCTGCGGCTCAGAATGCCCGTGGAGTATACGAGGCATTGAAGGGCAATGACCAGCAAGCTCGCCATTACTTCGGCTTGGCTGCCAAGGCTGGTGTCAAGGCTGCTCAGGAAAATCTCGAAAATCTATAAAAGGTAATAAATAGGAATAAAAATATTAATCAAATTAAACATATCAATTATGAAAAAATCGTTATTGTTTTCTGCAGTATTGGCAGGTCTGATGCTCGGTTCTTGTTCAAGCAGTGATGATATCGCTGGTACATCAGAAAAATTTAGTGCTGATGGTAAGGGATATGTAAATGTAACATTGAATTTGCCTACTCAGCCTCAGTCAACTTCTCGTGCAATTAATGATGAATTTGATCATGGTGTACCTGATGAGTACAAAGTTAACGATGCTACTCTTATTCTTTTTGCTGGTGCAGACGAAGCAACAGCAAATTTTAAAGCAGCTTATACACTGAAAGGTTGGAAGACCGAGGCTCAAACAGAGCAAATTTCAACTAAACTAACAAAGGTTCAGCAGATTAATGCGATTGCTGCTGGATCTAGTGACAAAATATATGCTTTTGTTGTATTAAATCATAATAATGCATTAAAAGTAACTGCAGCAAATGGATTGCAGGTTGGTACTAGTACTGCGGACTTTGCAGGTACTTTTGCGGCTTTATCAAAAGAGGTAATGAATTCAACTTTGACGAAAGGTAATTTGATGATGTCTAATGCTGTTATCGTGAGTATGCCTGGGTCTGCAGATTTTAGTAGTGTGAAAGCTACAACTTTGACCGATGTTACAGCTTCTATTGCTTCTTCTGAATCTGAGGCAACTACTAAACCAGCTGCAAATATCTATGTAGAACGTTTGGCAGCTAAGGTTACAGTGACTCAAGATCCTACTTCAACTTCTACAGCTACAGTAGGTGTTGATGGTGCAACTGCTGTAACTTTCGATTACGACTTAGCAGGTTGGAGATTGGCTAATATTAATACAAGCTCTTATTTCTCTCGTCAGTATAATAATACTTGGAATGGTTATAGCGCTTCTGATTTTGTTGGTTCTCCAAGTAGTGAGTATTTAGCCAATAAATTCCGTTTTGCAGGTATCAAAGATATAGAGTCTGGTAATGGTTACAGAACTTATTGGGGTGAAGATGCTAACTATAATACTCCTGCTTCTTTTTCTGATGGAACTGCTGAACCAACATTGGCAAAAGGAGAAAGCACTTATTGTTATGAGAATACATTTAATGTAGCTCATCAGAATGTAAAGGAGACAACCTGTGCTATCGTAAAAATGAAGATTACACCTAGTGGCTATAGTAAGGGTACATTCTTTACAATTGATGATAATAAGGACGTTGTTTATTCTGTAGATGCAGTAAAGACTGCAATTGGTAACAAGTTCTTGAATGATTATGAAACGAAGATAAAAACCTCTACAGATTATTATGCAGGTACAACTGGAACAATCTCTGTGAAAAATGTTGAATTCGCTGACGTTGCAGGTTTGGTAGATATTACCAAGATGACTTTAACTGATGGTACAACAGATAAGGAAGTCACTGCAGCCGACTTAACAACATTCAAGCCAACTATTAAGGTTAATGAGTTCAAGGATGGTTATGCATACTATACCATTTTGATTAAGCACTTTGGTGATGAGTTGACTCCTTGGAATCCTTCAACCAAGACAACAGAATCTTATCCTGATCCAAATAGTGAGCAGAATTGGTTGGGTCGTTATGGCGTTCTCCGTAACAACTGGTATAAACTTGAGGTTACTGGCGTAGCAGCAATTGGTGCTTCAACACCTGGTGAACTTGATGTAAACAATGACAATACTCCTGATGATAACTTGAAGCGCTATATCTCTTGCAAGATTAATGCTCTCTCTTGGGCTGTTCGTAAGCAGAATACAATCCTTCAGTAAAAATAATCATGCCCCCACTCACCTTTTCTAGGTGGGGGCATATATAATAAACAAACAACTACATCAGAAATATTCTGATAAACAGCTTGTTGTTCAACAAGGCATCGCATCACCAGATGCAAAGAGATGGTGATATTCGGATTCTGTCCGACACTTCATGTGATAATAATTAGATTCAATATATATAAAACGAAGAAATATATGAAAGCGCAGATTTTTAGCTTGGTGAAAAGGGGAGTGCTGGCGGTTGCTACACTCTTGACGGTTACCTCCTGTGATATGTGGCATACCGACACCGACGATTGTCCTACAGGGATTTATGTCAAGTTTAAGTATGATTATAACTTGCAGCGTGCTGACATGTTCAATGATCATGTGGGTGCGGTAACCCTTTATGTCTATGATGAAAATGGAAATTTTGTGAAGAAATTCGAAGAGGCAAACTCTTTATCTGCGCTGCCTTTGAAAAATGTAGACTATAAAATGCATATTACCGATCTTCAACCAGGCAAGTATCAGTTCATAGCTTTGGCTGGACAGAATGCTTATGCCGATCAGTTGAATACCCAGCGTGCAAAGTTCGTTCGTACAGAACCTGCTGTGGGCGATAAGATGGATAAATTGGAGGTAAACCTTGATAAGGTTCAGCGCAATGGTTATTATATCATAGATAACCACAACTTGCCACTCGATACCCTGTGGCATGGTAAGACAGATGTGCTGGTAGAGTATTCCGCTACCCGTCCTAACTATACCACCGTTTCGCTGGTACGTGATACCAAGAAGATTAATGTTACCTTGCGTGAACTCAATGATCCAACCACAATGGATGTAAACGACTATAGTTTTATCATTCAAGACCATAACTCCCGCATCCTCTGTGACAATTCACTCGATGAGACTAATCAAGTTATCTATACTCCACATGCTGTTTGGAATACAGAAGACCGTGAAGGTTCTACCGCTGGTGATGTTAATGGTAATGAATTGGAAGGAGTGGGCAAGATAGCTCATGCCGACTTTATGACCTCCCGTCTGATTTATCACGATAAGGCGAAGGACGATGGAAAATTGATCATCGCCAACAAGGAAACAGGCAAGACCGTGGTAGATGTAGATTTACCTGACTTGTTGAGCCGAGTTCGCACCAGTGAGGAATATATGTATACTCCACAAGAGTTCTTGGATAGAGCTTATGACTATAAGTTACAGTTCTTCCTTCAAGATGGTAAGTTGAAATACGCTTACATTACTATCAGCGTGAATGCGCTTAGCTGGAGTCAGAGAATACAGTTTGAAGTACTTAACAACTAAGAGGATTATGAAGAAGTTGAAATCAATATATCTGCTTCTGTTTTCAGTTCTTGTCATCGGTGCTTTCGCATCCTGCGCTGGCAGCACCGATGATGATGACGGAAAGCCCGATGCCTTCAAAGGAGAGGCTTACTTTACTGTGCAGGTAGCTGTGGCTGGTGATACCAAAGCCACGTCTCGCGCAGCAGGTCCTCAAGGAGGGGAAGACGGTGAAGGTAGAGAAACGGCTTTTGAAAACGAATATAAGGTGAACAATGTCTGTGTATTTCTTTACTCTAGCACTACAGGCATAAGCGATGGCGATGCAAAGATAGAGCAGGCTTTCTACTTTAAGAAACCAACAGAGAAGCCAGGCAATACAAAATATGATAAGGTATATACATTCGAGAAAAAGCAATGTTTGCCAATCGTTGTTTCCAAGGCATATCATGTTTTGGTGGTAGCGAATGCCGGTGACGTCACTCCAACCTACTTGAACAAGAAACTGAGTGAACTTAGAGATGCTCATCTTCCGGCTTTTGATTCTACTTCGAAATACTTTATCATGACTTCAGAGAAGGATGCTACTACCGAGTTGACTTCTGCTGGTGGTAATGCTACTGGTGATGGAACCGAGGCTAATCCGCTTACAGTAAATGTTGATATTGAGCGTCTTGCTGCTCGTATTGATATAGATCCAGGTGATGGTAAGTATGTTGATTCTCCAACAAATCCTGGTACCGGAACTTATGCTTTTGATGTGAAGGATGTTTCAAACAATTTAGTGGGTGGCTTTGTTTTGGAGTCTATTCTCCCTTACAACAAGCTTATTTCCGGTGAGTTTTGCATTAAGCGTGTGGGTGATGAAACGGGAGCAACTCTGAGCTATTTGGGTGATGAGACAACTGTTTCAGAAACCGACAAGAAAGCTACAAACTATGTGATAGATCCATGGACTTCCGGTAAGAATACTGGTTCTACGCCAAGTGGTCTTACATATAATGTTCGTAAGTTAAATGATGCAGGTTGGCCATCAGCTACAGGATACCTTCCTGTCAAGAAAGTTTTAGGAACAGCAAGCTCTTTCTTCGTTCTTGATTATGCGATGGAGAATACTACTTTTTACAATTTAGAAGAGTATGCTACAGGACTGGTGTTTAAAGGAAAGTATTATGAGCTTTCTGATTGGGACACAACCAATAAGCAGCCTAAGCCTGGTAAATCCGGTACAGATAAATACTATACCTATACCATTCGCCATAGTGATCCAACAGGTGCTGGTTCTAAAACCGCTCCTATGTATTATGGCATAGTCCGCAATAACATCTATCGCATCAAGATAGAAGGAGTAGTGGGTGAGAAGAAGGGTATGGTTCTCACGATTGCTGTCAAGAAGTGGGCAAAGTATACCCATGCAGAGACTTCCATGTAATAAGACGGATAATAATAAGTAATAGATATGAATAAGATAAAAACGATAATGGCGCTGTTGGTACTGACGATGCTTGCCACCTTTACGGCTTGCTCGCCAGACGACAGTTCTATGTCTGATAATTCTGGTGGAGGAAGCAAGGATGGCTTTACCATTCATCTCAAGATCTCTACTTCTGCGTCTGGCTCTATAGGTCAGGCTGCACATCATAGCCGTACTCTTACTCTTGAGTGGGAGTCTGGTTCCGATGTAGAAAATATGAAGAGCTGGTTTGTTGTTCTTACTCAAGGTGGTAAGGTGGTGCAGACTATAGAGAAAACTCATGTTGATGCTCAGCATGCTGTGGAAGACGAAGTTACGCTGGAGAATGTAGAACCAGGAATCTATCAGGTCTATTCTTTTGCCAATATTGATAAAACGCAGTTGGGTAAGTTGAGCAACGGCTCTGCTGTTGATTTTGAGAACATGGAATATAAGATGAATGGCAATGGCTTCGATGCTTCTATTTCTGGTATTCCTATGAGTAATGAGCAGACGCTTACTGTAAACCGAGATGGCACAACTGATAAAACGAATCTTTGGGTAGTAAGAATGCTGGCAAAGGTTACACTTCAGTTTAAGAATCCAAGTGCTACTCCTTTGGTAATCAATGATATTACCATCAGCGATATTACTAAGAATAGCAAAGATAATGCAGATGCTTATAACATCATGTTGTTGCCAAAGCATTCTGATGCTTCATCTGATGCAGATAAAGATGAAGTTACATGTACTCCGAATCTGGTAGCGCAGGCTGCAACGCAGAATTATACTTATAATTTGTCTCCTGCGGTGACGATACCAGCAGGCACTACCTCTTATAAAGAGGTTTCATTCTATGTGAATGAAAGCGCAGCGGGCAATACTTCCAAGTATTTCATCATCAACCTGAATACTTCAGCAGGAGTCAAGCGTTACGCCCTGTTTCAGGATTGGACAACGATTGCTCGAAACGACCATCACATTCTACCAATCTCTTTAGATGATTACAAGTTGACATTTGATGTTCAGTCCTTCACAGCCATCGGTCTCTATCCATCTATAAGAGATAACGGAACCACTCTTTCCTACACCTGTTATTACCCGGAAGAGGAATTCCATATCCAGCCAAAGGTTGTAAAGGCAGATGACTCCGAGGTTTCCGGCACCATCGACTATAACAATGTAAAATGGGAGTTAATCCAAGAAGATGGTATGTCGGATGCCACTGCTGCCGAAACGAATGCCAAGAGCGTTTTTAAAGTTCTTCCATCATGGAATACCACCACTGGCTATTTCGAAGGTATCTTCAATGATGACAAAGCCGACAAGCAGAGTGCCCTCTATCAGGTCACTGTCCCTGTACCGGGTGAAACCGGCAAGTCTCTAACATACAAGATACTTTTCACCAAGGATTTGAGTAGCTTTGCTGCTCGTAAGTATACGAGACAGAGTTACTATTTCAGAACAAAACAATAATACTAATATTAAAAAACATTGAAGCTTATGTTTAAGTCTAAGATTTTTAATAGTGTAATGAGATATATGTTGGTAGCAATGCTTGCATTGCTGCCAAATGCTATATGGGGAGCTATACCTGAACAGACTTTTATGAGTTTGGTTAGTGGTAATTCTGCTACAATTTCTAGTTTTGACCAATATTTGACTATGAACGATTACTCTGCTTGGTATGTATACGATGCAGATGGTGGCTTAGTGGATATATCCTCATGGAATGCTTCTGATACTTATCATTTTACTTCTTTTACCAAAGAAAAGAATTATTGGAAAGTAGGTAAGCCTAATGGAGTAGATTCTTGGCGTAGTGTTAAGATAACTACTGCTGGTGAAGATATTTCTAATTATAAGATAGTTCTTTTAGTATCTTCTAGCGATGCATTTTTTAATGCACCTTCTGAAGCAACTGCAGAAAAGAAAATCACTTTTAAATTAGTATCAAAGAATGAACTTCCTACTTTTAAGACATACTCTGGTTCAAACAGTGCAGAGAAATTAGTAACTGTTGCTGATGCAGATTTGCAAGATGGTACCATTTCTATTACTGATTTAGGTGAAACACTTGCAGACTTTGGCATTTGGGATAAAAGTGCCGATTCTAATGGCTTAATGTTAAGCAAGTATCCATTCTATCTCCGTCTCTCTGTTGTTGATAAACATGGAAATCCCGTTACAGATCTTAGTGGTTTTACTTTAAAAAGAAATGGTTCTGAAATTTCTGAATTGCAGTTAGGTAATCATGAGTGGGGGCTAGCATGTTATAAAAATGCTAAAGGCGTATATTGTCTTCGTGATAAGAAAGAAAATTTTTCTGTTTCTTTCTCAGATCTCAACTTTACCATATCTTGTCCTAGTGATAAGAAGATCGATGATTATAACGTTGTGGTATATGTTGGTAATGAACAGCCAAGTATCTTGGGCAATCTGATTATGGAAGAACCTACATTAGTAGGTAGGGTAAACTATACCATTTTGAGTCAAACCACATTTGATGCAATTAAGTTGACTCCTTCTACAGAGCCTACAGGTGCTGCTGTCCGTAATGTTTCTTCCATTGTTTTAGGTACTAATTTAAATGTAGATCTTACTTCTAAAGATAATTTGAAGTTTATCAAGGAGCAGTTAGGTTTATCTGAAACTCAGAATTTTGGCAAGTTATATGTTCGTTGGGCTATTAAAAAGAAGGATGGCTCAGCCATAACCGGTGTGTCTTCTAAAGGAGTCCTAAAGCAACAGGAAGGTATGTACTGGACCTGGTATTCTGATGATGCATCAAGTTCTTTTGCTAATGCATTGAATGCTAATTTCGTAGTTCCAGAAGGACTGGATATTAATAATGTTGACATTTCTTGCGTCATCTCTGATGAAACGCCAACCACTCAGTATGGTTTCGTCACAACAGAACCTGCTTTGAAGGCAAAGGTTAATGTGCAACTTTTGGATAAGTACAGCATGCCTTTCAATCATTATAAAGGCCATGCTAATACTGCATTAGACGAAAAGGGTAGGCAGCAGACTGCAGAATGGGAGTACTATGTCTATGTGAAAGATGCTAATGAGCCAGTAGAGTTAGTGCTGCCTTTCGTTAATTATAAAGGTAGTAGTAACGCTCTTGAGCCACAGGGCTATTTCAGATGGTATGATTTTAACAAAGATAGAGCTAGCGCTAATTTACGTGCAAATACAGGTACTCTTCTGCATAACATAAAATCTGGAAGTGAGGACTATGGCTTGTTTGCTTATAATCTTTATCATGCGCTTCCGACAAGCAGTAATATTGGTGTTACATATACTGCACCTGCAGGAGCTTCATCTGATGAATGGGCAGGTGAAGATATAGCCTGCGACGTGAGCCGTTATATTGATGGTTTGGATGCTACAAAAACTTATCTTGTACATGAGCCAACGCTCTCTATCAGATACATTTTCCATATCCGTTCTGCCAAGAAGTTAGCAGACGATATTATGAATACGGCTATTGGTAAAAATCCTCAAAGAGCAGGTTATAGAACTTATCAGGATAGAAAGTATTTGACGGTTGGTATGAAGGATAAAAGTTCTACTTTGACTCTTCGTTTGGATTTGTCAGACTCTAAAAAGTATTTTTTCCATCCATTGGTTAATGGTTGTACTCATCGGGTATATTATGCAGATGAAAAGGATAAACTCGTGGAATCAGACTTTGATAAAACAAAAATATGTCAGGCAACTAAGATAGAGTGGTGGGCATACGATAAGACCAAGACTTATTGTCTTAATTTGGGTACTCATGATAATCGTTTCTTTGATTTGGCGATGAAAGATCTTGACAGAAACTGGACATCCGTATCATCAAAGGGTGAAACAAAGAATTTTACCTTTCAATATGGAGATCTTGTATATATCGTTGCATATGCTATGGATGATGCTGGTAAACGTTGTCCAATTGCCAACATTGATCTTCGATTCTGGAATAATCATCCGATGACTAAAGAAGAGATAGTTAAAGAAGGTTTGAATAATAGACTTATTGGTTATCTTGATGAGCATTATAAAATGGCTATCAAGCCTATTACATTTGATGACGTTAATGTAGAACAGACTGTGGCTGCTCCTACAAGTCCGGATGACAACCAGAACCGATTACCATCTAAATGGGATCGCTGTGCTTATAGTTTCGTATATCGTGATTTGATTGACTACGATGCTACTAATTATGGTGGTTTGAATGAAATCGGTCATTCTCCACTTCATGGAGATTATTGCTTGTATAAGTCCGCAAATCTTAGAGGTGTTTCTACTTATAGTGAAAAATATCTTTGGTGGCAAACTGGAGAATTATATGATAAGACTTATGAGATAACTAATGGTTCTCAATATGGTCATTTCCTTTATGTGGATGCATCTGATGAAAGTAGAAAAATCGCTGCTTCAGATTTCAATGCTAATCTTTGTACTGGACAGCAGCTTATTTTCATTGCAAGTGTTGCTGACATGACAAATGCAAGTACAAAGCCACAGATTATGTTTAAACTATTTGGCGTTAATAAAGATGCTAATGGTGAGATTGTTGATAAACATCTGATACATTGTTTTTCATCTGGTGATTTTAGTAATAATGTAGAAGACTTGAAATCAATGACTTGGTATCAGGTATACGGTAAGATTACTTTGCAAAAAGAGTCAAATGTAGAAAAGTATTCTGATTTCCGGTTGGAGATAGATAATTACTGTAAAGGAACTCTAGGTGCCGACTATGCTGTAGATGATATCCGTATGTATCTAGCGCCCGCTAAGGTTCAGGTGATTCAGGAAAAGCCTATTTGTGATGGTGCTGCAACGGGAAATATCAAGCTGAAGATTCGTGCTATCCATGAGACTTTGAATGCTATTACCGGACACAAAGGACAGACTAAAATATACTTCCGTTTTGTCGATGAGAATGGTAAGCCTGTAGAAGGTACTGATGAGAGTAATCCTTACTATCAGACGATACAGAAGCATGCTACAGATGATTCAAAGAATATTACTTACGAGAGCAATAAATATGGAACTGTTGACGTATTCGATTCTGAGGAAACTTGCAATCAGTATACTATAGATGGTACTCCTATGATTGAAAAGAACGGTGAAGGTGAAACTTATATCGTTATCAGTAATAGATATTATCCTCTTAAAGTAGGTAAGAAGTATTACGTATCTGTAGCTACAGAAACTCCTGACGCAACTGGCAACTCTAATTGGGGGTCACCTGCTGAAGTCTGCTCGGTATATAGTAACAGGTTTGAAATGATTAGCCAGCATCCCGTCATTACGGATACAGATGGTAAGATCGTGACTGATTATAAGATTCCTTGCGATGCTGGTGATGACTATGATGTGAAAATCAAGGGACAGTTGACTACAACCGATCCTAATAGTGGCGGTAAGATAACATTGGATAATGTGGAGTTCTTCTGGTATATTAATGATCCTGCAGTAGCTTCCAACAAGCTGAACGAAACAGCCAGCAACACAATCACTATCAGCAAGGAAAAGCTTCCTTTGGGTGAAACACATAAAATCTTTATGTTGCCAAAAGGAACTGAGAATTCAGATGGTTATATTCCATACGAAATCAATGGTAAGACCTATCTGTTGTGTTCTGCTGCAACACCCGTCCAATTGCGTGTCATGAAGGATGGACCGCAGCTTAACTTCGGATTCAACGATGTGGATTATCCATTCAAGGCTTCTGATTATGAGGCATCGCTTCGCATCGGTTTGCCACAGCTGAAGAAGTTGAAGAATACAGGATTCCTGGAGATTCCTC
>ERZ791575.766-NODE-766-length-13018-cov-2.282882_pt1 | contig 13018 bp, 8 predicted proteins | sample MGYA00509970_ERZ791575 | MGnify/ENA primary metagenome ERZ791575 (study PRJEB30046, sample SAMN00791935) | human gut metagenome | study: EMG produced TPA metagenomics assembly of the A metagenome-wide association study of gut microbiota in type 2... | reverse complement strand
GGTCTCTACGAAATCGTTCCGGGCTTTCTCTTTGCCGCCATCGCCATCTATGTTGTGAGTCTTCTCACGGAAGCTCCCGACAACGAAATCTGCGAAACCTTTGACAAGGTTGAAGCCGAAGTTCGAGCGGGTTAAACACAATCTGGCGAAAAATTCAACATCCGGATCGTCGCGGTCGGTGGTGTCCTTCCACCGGCCGCGCTTGTTTTGCAGGGAATTTTGCCTAGACGCTTTGGACTAAAACGGGAGTATTATTTTTTCGTTACGCCGCCTGCGCCTACCTCGTCGCGCAGACAGCCGGAAAGGATTCCGATAAAAAACAAACTCGCGGAGACAATTGCAAATGCAAAAGAAACCTCTTGATTGGTCCAAACTCGGATTTGCCTATCGTCCGACGGACTTTCGTTATCAAGCGAACTGGAAAGATGGATCTTGGGATGAAGGCGGCCTGGTAACTGACCCCAACATCGTCCTTTCGGAGGCAGCCTGCGTGTTTCACTACGCTCAGAGCTGTTTTGAGGGCTTAAAGGCCTACACCACAAAAGACGGTCGCATCGTCACGTTCCGTCCCGACATGAATGCCGAGCGTATGGCTAACACGGCGCGCCGCCTGGAAATGCCCGCATTCCCGGAAGACAAGTTCGTGCAGGCCGTTGTGGATACCGTACGAGCCAACGCCGCATGGGTACCTCCTTTCGGCACGGGTGCCTCTTTGTATATTCGCCCGTTCATGATCGGCTCGGGTCCCCAGATCGGAGTGGCTCCTGCTCACGAATTCCTGTTCCGCATCACCGTCATGCCTGTTGGAGCCTACTTCCAGGGTGCCGTCAAGCCTCTCAAGGTTCGCGTCTCCGACTATGACCGCGCCGCTCCCCACGGTACGGGACACGTCAAGGCTGGTCTTAACTATGCCATGAGCCTTTATCCGACAATGGAAGCTCATCGTCAGGGCTTTGCCGAAAACCTGTACCTGGATCCGGCCAGCCGCACCTACGTCGAAGAAGCCGGTGGCGCAAACGTCATCTTCGTCGACAAGGACAACAACCTCATTGTTCCGAAGTCCGACTCGATTCTGCCGTCGATTACGCGCCGCTCGCTCGTGTATGTCGGCGAACACTATCTCGGCTTGAAGGTCATCGAACGCAAGGTTGCCCTTGAAGAAGTCAAGGACTTCAAGGAAGCCGCTCTTTGCGGCACGGCGGCCGTTCTGGCTCCGATCGGCGAAATTCACACCAAGGACGGCGTGATTGCACTGCCTTCCGGCATGGACAAGATGGGCGAAATTTCGGGCAAGCTGCGCGAAACGCTGACCGGCATCCAGGCCTGCGAAATCGAAGCTCCGGAAGGTTGGGTTGTTGAAGTCGGCAAGGAAAGCGACTTCGAATAACGTCATTGCTTGACGACAGAAATTCCGCATCGATCTGAGTCTTCGGTGCGGAATTTTTTTGTCCAATAACGATCGATTTGTTTTTGGACAAAAAGAGAAGAAAAAGAGGACAATTGACAGATGTCTTTCAACGGCAATGCATTCCATGGAACAAATCGCCGCATCTGTGATCTTCTTGGTCGTGCTGAGCGTTCTTTTGCTCTGGCGGAAAAAGAAGCAAAAACAGCAAATCCGCCTTCAAAGCTCGGGACTTGCCTCAACCCTCTCCTCGCTTCTCGACTCTCTTCCTTTGTCGAGAAACACACTTGAGCAATACCTTTCAGGACATAAGTATTTCAGTCACACGGATTGGGAGCGCTTGCAAGAGTGCCGGCAAATACTCCTGCAGACACTGCGAAACCATCCTCTTGCCGATTATGAAGCAATCGAGCAACCGCCGGCACAGTTTCTTTTGCGTTTTGCTCTCGCCGTTAAGTCCGGGCTTGGAAATCGAGAGGATTACAACCGCAAGGCGGAAGATTTTCTTTTATCGCATTGGGAAAAATTTTTTGATCAATGCGAATCCAATCCGCTGACGCAAGCTCAGCGTCGAGCTTGTATCAATGATGATGACAACACGCTTGTGGTGGCCGGAGCCGGCAGCGGCAAAACCTCTACGATCATCAGCAAATGTCTTTATCTCATTCAAAGCGGATTGGCTCTGCCCGAACAAATCCTGCTTTTGGCATACAACCGCAATGCGGCTGATGAAATAAAAGAACGCATCAAGCGAAAAATCGGCAGTACAAAACTAGACGTCCACACCTTCCACTCTTTCGGGAACAAGATCCTTAATCAACACAATGACAATAACCTGCGCTTGACGAACTTTGTCGAACAGGATGTCGAATTTTCACGTTTTATCGTCTCGACTGTACAAGAAGCAGCCGAGAAAAATCCCGCCTATAAGAAAACCTTAATTCGTTTCTTTCAGGAACACCAAATACCTGTTTATGCTGAGTCTGACTTCAGCGACGCCGATCTTTTCAACGCCTTTCGCAATAGTCTGGACTTAAGAACCTTCAGAAATGAGCTGGTTAAAAGCGGCGGCGAGCTCTATATCGCCAATCTGCTCTACCGTTGGCAGATCCCTTACGCATACGAAGCCCGTTACCCTCATATCACTAACGCCAGTTACAAACCGGACTTCCTGATTACCGATCAGCCGTTTGCGCAATCCGAGACCAATCCCCTCTATTCGGAACGTTCTTTTCGGACGATCCGTTCCGGTGCACGTGTGGCTTGGATTGAATATTTCGGCATTGACCGCAACGGCAATCTTGCCCCTTTCATCAATCGCGAAGAGTACTTGAAGTCCCGCCAATGGAAGCGAGATCTGCACCAAGCAAACGCAACATCGCTTATCGAACTTACCACAGGCGATTTGCAAGATGGTCTACTCGAGGAAAAACTGCGTCACGCACTCTGCGAATTGGGCTTTGAAATCAACCCTATGAGTGACGAGGAATTTCTCCATAATCTGTGGGCAGAAAATCGTCCATTACACCCAAAATGGCAAGAATTCATCTCACTCATTCGAAATTTTCTTGTGCTATTCAAAGATTCCGGATATTCGGATGAAGAAATTCTTGCGCGAGCCAGGCAGTTTCACTATGACGCCGTTCGCATTGACGCTTTCCTAACACTGTTTCGGCCGGTCATCACGCGCTATGAGGAGTTCAAACGTCATCATTATGAAATTGACTTCTCAGACATGGTTCTGCGTTCCTGTGAAATTCTGGATCGTCAACAAGAGCGGCTGCCGTATCGATACGTACTCGTTGACGAGTTCCAAGATGTCAGTCGTTCGCGCAGTCTTCTGCTCAACAGCGTGCTAAGAAACGCTTCGTCAGCACGACTCTTTGCCGTCGGCGATGACTGGCAGTCGATCTATCGCTTCTCAGGTTCAGATCTCGATCTTTTCGTGCATTTCGATCGGCATTACCCAAAGTGCTCGATATTGCAGCTCGATAAAACATATCGCTTCAGCAACAAACTCAACTCACTTTCCTCCGGGTTTATCTGTAAAAATCCTGAGCAGTTCAAAAAGCACATGACTGCCGTCAAACTCGTCGACAAACCCTCCGCTCTTGCCGTTGATGTGAGGAAACTCATGCTGAAGATGAGTTCTCAGTCCTTTGAACTTAAAAGCGCCCTCGACAATACGCTTTGCTACCGAAATGCCCTCTACTGGTGTCTTCATCGCATCTCGGAAAAGCACAAAGAATTGGACTCCCAACCTCCTACCGTCTTACTGCTCGGGCGCATGATGTGGAAAAACATGCCGTCCCTGTCCAAAATCACTGAAGCCGAACTCCGCAAAAGTTTTCCTCTGCTGTCGATTTCCTACCGAACAATTCATTCGGCCAAAGGACTCGAAGCCGATTATGTTCTCCTTATCGGAATTGATTCCGGAGTATTTCCCTGCACCAAACAAAGCGATCAAATCATTGAGTCTGTATTGCCAATGGTCGAAAGCTATCCCTATGCTGAAGAAAGGCGTCTTTTTTACGTTGGCATGACGCGCCCCAAAAAACACTTGATCATTCTCTATGACAGTGTCAAGCCATCTCCGTTTATGAGTGAACTCACTCGAGAAAGTCCCCCAGATCTGTTATCTCAGTATTCCGACGCAAGTTATGAAATTTCATGCCCACGCTGCAAAGATGGCAATCTGATTTTGCACGCATCTCGAAGCGGCGGCAGATACTACCAATGCAGCAACGGATTATGCTCGGAAGTCTTTAGTTGCTGTCCCAACTGCGGTGCTCCATTGATCAAGGATCACACCGGTCGTTATTGCCTCAACTCTCAATGCAATTACATAGAAATTCGCTGCAATAAGTGCGCTTCGGGGTTCATGAAACGACGTATAAACAGTCGAAACGGACACATGTTCTATGGTTGCTCAAACTGGAATTCTCTTGGCTCAGGATGTAGCCAGACAATGCAGTGTGAAATGGCTCAGAAAGCAATCAATAACTACAAAGGCAACATTCAGAAGAAACGTCTGGATTTATCTGAACGATTTCCGCAATCCGGCAGTCAATCCAATAATCCGCCCTGTTGAAGCTTTTTTTGCTGAGGATCCTGAATGTGGGAAAAAAGAATACCTACTGATTCCGCACTGAATCAACAGTGTTAGTCTTTATCCTAAAAATCAGCACGGTTTTGCGTTATCTTCAACAAATGGGAGAATGTTCCATGGCTTGTCACTATGACTGCTTTTTCATCAACGGTGTCTGGGTAAAACCCCACTCCGACGATGTCATTTCACTGGAAAATCCCGCCACAGGCGAAGTTTTTGCACATGTACCGGACGGCACTCCCGAAGATGTCGCCAATGCCATCGAGGCGGCCGCACAAGCACAACCGGCATGGGCCGCCACGCCGCTTTGCCAGCGTATCGAACGCATGCAAAAGGCTCTTGAAATTTTCAGAACTTATCGAGAAGAGATCATTCGTCTGGAAGCTCTGGAACTGGGTTCGCCTGTGAGTTTTTCAGCAAATTCTCATTGTGATTATCAGTTCACGCGTATTGAGTCGTACATCCAAGAATGCAAAAACGTCCCGCTAAAGGAAAACTTCGAGCAAAGCACTGTCGTGCGAGAACCTGTTGGGGTTGTTGCTTGTATCACGCCTTGGAACTATCCGCTCGGACAAGTGGTTCAAAAAGTCATCCCTGCATTGCTCATGGGCAATACGGTGGTTCTCAAACCGAGTCAACACACGCCGCTGACCAGTTATCTTCTGGTGGATTCGCTTGATCAAGCCGGTTTTCCGCCCGGCACCGTCAATCTGGTCACAGGGCGCGGCTCCAGATTAGGCGACACCCTTGCCACGCATCCTCTCGTCGACATGATCTCCTTTACCGGTTCAACAAACGTAGGAATCAAACTCAGTCAGAAAGCACTGGGAACTCTCAAGCGCATTTCCCTGGAACTTGGCGGCAAATCCCCCTTCATTTGGCTGCCGAGTCAAGACTACGCACCGGCTGTTGACAAGCTTTTTTCCTCTATTTTTTATAACTCCGGTCAGACTTGTACGGCACTGTCTCGCCTATTGGTTCCAGAGGAAGATCTCGATCAAATTAAATCGCTGTTGCTGTCACGCGTATCGGAACTCACCGTTGGTGATCCGATGAATCCGAATACCAAAATCGGACCTATGGCAAGTCGGGCTCAGTACGAAAAAGTTCTCGCCTATATCGAACTGGGTCAAAAAGAAGGAGCCGAATTGCTTTGCGGCGGAGCCGCTCCTGAAGCCGGCAGCGGCTACTACATCAAGCCGACTATTTTTACGGGTGTTACCAACGATATGCGTATTGCACGTGAAGAAATTTTTGGGCCTGTCTTATGCGTGATCACGTATCGAAGTCTCGATGAAGCCGTCGCCATTGCCAACGACACGGTTTACGGCCTGAGTGCGGCCGTTTACGGAGAACGATCACTTGCGCTTGATGTTGCCTCCAGACTCAAAAGCGGCAACGTCTATGTCAATGGGGCGCCTCGCGATGTCACGGCACCTCTCGGCGGCTATAAACAAAGCGGCATCGGCCGCGAAGGCGGTCGTTACGGATTGATGGAATTTACGCAGCTAAAAGCTGTCTTTGACCGCTGCTGATCTCTGAGCAAAATTGATTCACCCAAAAAAGGCGCCTCCGGCATCTGTCGGAAGCGCCTTTTGCTTTTTATCGTCATCACGTTTCCCTTTAAGCTGTGACACACATTCGCTTGCCAAAATCAGCGGCTGTGTCAGTGCATACAACGCGCTGAGTTGCATAAGAGTAAAACAATGTTCAAAAAAACTGCCTTGCCCTTTTAAGTCTGGGCCTCTTCTCTTCATTTGCCAATGCCTCCGCCTACAGCGACAAACTTGCTGAAATGCAGGCCAAATTCGAACAAGCTCTCAAAGGTGATCAGGCTGCAGCTGCTTATGTCTGCCGTCAAGGAAACTTGCCTCAGCTCAAAGTGCGCTTGATTGATCGCGACAAACATATTGAAGCCTGTCGTCTGTACGCGAAAGACATCGCTAAAAATCCTTCCACTTATCGCTGGTTCATGGAATGGTCGATGCACCTGCCCCATGAGCTTATCGCTCCGGTGTCCAAACATCTGACGGACGCCGACATTTATCCGGTTACCAAAATCAATTTTCTTTTTGCCTCCTGGCTCTATGGTGAAAAGAAAAACATGGCAGGCCTGAGCGAAAGCGAAAGTCTCAAACTTTATCGGCAATGGGTTTTTGATAACTACAAAGCCGGGCATCCCGGCTTTGCTGGACTGTATGCCTTTCTTAAAACCGAAAAAAACGGCAAAAGCAGTCTTCCTGCAGAAGAAATCGACGAAATTATCGACAATTGCCTGCAAAAGAAGGACTTTGACTCCTTAAAACTCTTCTACTCACGCCTGGGCGAAGGCAACTACGAGGCCGTTGAAAAGAAACTCAACGGCAAGCCCACGCATTCCTCACTCGATATTGCGCGAGCGCTCACGCAAGACAAACTCAAGCTCACGCACGAACAGTTTGCCGCCATTGTGAAGTCCGCCATTGAGTCGGCCGATGAACGCACACTCGACTCGGACTACACCACGCTTTGCAAAATTGCCCTGGAAGTCAACGACAAGTCCGTGCAAAAAACGCTTTTTGAGAAAATGCTCGCCTACCGCATTGATCCTGCGAAGATCGCCGGTGCCATGGATGCGGCAGTGCTTGAGAGCGTCGTCAAAAACGAATTCAACAAAGACGGCTGGGCCGAAGCGGCCATGGCCTCCGTTTATCTCTCCACGGACGACTATCACAAAGCCATCGAAGCCTTTCAAAAGGCGAGCAAACTGGACTACTCAGGTGAAAACCTGCTCTTTAAACTCGCCGACAGTCTCTTTCACGACGCCAAGGGCAATGTCTCAGCTCAAGACACGCTTGACACCTACCGTTTCCTTGCTAAGAACTTCTTTTATCCGATCGGTGATCTGGGCATGAGTTTTGAGCTCTATCAGCTCGAGAAATTTGCCAAAGCCACAGGCCAGGAAAATCGTATCGTCGAGTACTATCAAGACAAGTTCGATCATGCTTCCAGCGCCAAGGAAAGCATGGAGATCGCTTATCGCATCGCCAAACATCAGGCTCAAAGCGGTAAGGTTTCACAGGGAGATCTCGCCGCCCAGCTTGAAAAGGCCTACCAAGAAATCTCCGGCATCCGCTTTATTGCCGCCGACGGCGATGATCCCCGTAAAAAGCCGAGTGCCGCACAAAGCATTGCCAACGGGTTCATCGACGCGTCGCTCTTTGGTATCAACTGCTCGGAAGCCGTGAAGTGGTACCAACGCACACTCTCGGGCATTCTTGAAACAACCGACCCCAAAGATTTGGCTGCCGTCTATCAGGACATGGGGCGTTGCTACCTGTGGGCACCCGATGGCGATGCGCTCAAGCGCGATCCCATCAAGGCTCGAGAAGCTTTGAAGAAAGCCTATTCGCTCGTTGAAAAGGGAGACTTTCCGGTCTACCGCGGTGAAATGCCGCACCCGGCTCGCCTGCAGGAAATTGCGAGTCTGCTCACCGACAGTTGTCTGGAAACAGGAAACGAAAAAGAAGCCTTGGACTGGGCCAACCGTGCCGTCACGATCAAGTTCGGTACGAGCGACGTGATTGCCGCCGATGCGGCCTACACCGTGGGTCTTTATTTTGAGGGCAAAGAAAACTACGCTTCGGCACAACACTGGTACGGATTACTCAAGGACAAAGCGTCGGCGGGCAGCGACACCAATCTTGCCAACCTGTACTTCACAGGCAAAGGCGTGAAACAAGATTTCGGAAAAGCCGCTTCGCTCTATCAGTCGGCCTTCTGCAAAGCGCCAGAACCCATGCACGCCAACAACCTGGCCCTTGTCTATGCCGAAGGCAAAGGCGTCAAACAAAATCCGAGCTACGCTTATGCGCTCTACAACCTCTCAGGAGACACCCGCGCCAAGCACGGCATGATGATGCTCGACGAGATGCTTTCGGCCGACCAAAAGCAACAGGCCCAGACGCTTAACATGAGAGAAATTCTCTGCAAATAAGCACTGTTCTCGGAAAAAGAGCCGGTTTTCAATCGGATTCCGGCTCTTTTTTGCGAAGTTTGCTGAAAACGACTACGCCTTAAGTGTTTCGGAGATGAACTTCTTCACCGCTCCGACATCGGCCGGCATCACCGTGACGTGTTGTTCGCGATTTTCGATACCGACATAGCTTGAAGGCACTTCGGGAGCCGCGCCGATCGCTTCCTGAATTGTTGCGGCGAACTTCGCCGGAAGCGCTGTTTCCAAAGAAAGCATCTTGACGCCTGCGCGCACGTATTGCCGTGCGGCAAAAATACCGTCGGCCGTGTGCGGATCCACGATGAGGCCTTCTTTTTCAAAGACTTCACGAATCGTATTGATGCGATCGGCATGGGTGCTCTTGGCCGACACGAAGCCGCTTTCGCGCACTTGCGCCATTTCGCTCTCAGTAAGGGCAAAGCCTCCCTTAAGAGCAAGCTGTGTCCAAAGTTCCCTGATGCGCCCGGCGTTGCGCCCGACGATATCGTAGATATAGCGCTCGAAATTGCTCGCCTTGGAAATATCCATCGAAGGAGAGCTCGTCACGAACGTATGTTCGCTGTCGCGCACACGGTAGACACCGGTCTTGAAGAACTCGTCGAGAACGTCATTTTCGTTTGTCGCCACCACAAGTCGTCCGATCGGCAGTCCCATCTGCTTGGCAATCCAGCCGGCCAGGATATTTCCGAAGTTACCAGACGGAACCGTGACGTCAATCACTTCACCGGGCTTTTCTGTGACTTCCAGCCAGCCCTTGAAGTAATAGACGACCTGCGCCGAAACGCGGGCCCAGTTGATGGAATTGACCGTGCCGATGTTGTACGTCGCTTTAAATCCCGCATCCTGACTGCAGGCCTTGACAATGTCCTGCGCGTCGTCAAACGAACCTTTGACCGCGATATTGAAGATGTTGGGGTCCTTGAGGCTGTACATCTGGGCTCGCTGAAACGCGCTCATGCGTCCCTCAGGAGAGAGCATGAAGACGCGCACGCCTTTGCGCCCGCGCATGGCGTATTCGGCAGCCGACCCGGTATCCCCCGATGTGGCCCCCAAAATATTGAGTTCCGTGTTGCGCTTTTCGAGGATGTATTCAAAGAGCGCTCCAAGGTACTGCATCGCCATGTCTTTGAAGGCAAGCGTCGGGCCATTGGAAAGTTCCAAAATGCGAATCTTGCCGCCGTCAATGGACCGCGTCGGCGTGATCTTGGAAAAGTCCTCCCCTGTACGGCCGTTGTTGTAGACATCCTCGCGGTACACGCCCGCAAGCATGGTCTTGAGCGTATCTTCCTCAATATCGGTTGCAAACAAACGCAGGATCTCAAACGCAAGTTCTGCGTAGGACAAATGACGCCAATCCTCAAGATCGGTCTTGGTGACCTGCGGATAAATGCGGGGCATGAAAAGACCGCCGTCGGCCGCAAGTCCCTTGAGCACGATGTCACTGTAGCCCGCGCCCTCGTCTTCGCCGCGCGTGGACTGATAGGTCATTGCGTATTTGATTGCCATTTCTCGGCTCCGGATTAATTGAGTTCTTCCTTGCGGATCATCACCACTTTGCCCCGCGTGCTCGGCAGCGCCTCAATGGCTTCAATGGCTGCCGTCACAGATCCTTCCAGAGCGCTGTGCGTCATCGCCACGATCTCCGTGTCTTTTTCACCGATCACCGCCTCGGGCTGCAGCACCGACTCGATCGAGATTGACTGTTCGGCAAAAATGCGAGCGACCTGTGCGAGCACGCCCGGTTCATCGGCCACAGGAATGCGCAGATAGTAAGAGCTCACAGTTTGGCTCATCGGCAACCAACCGAGTTGCGTCGTTTCCTGATTGTGTTCTGCGGGCTTAAGCGCCTGAGCGTCGCCCGCTGCCGTCATACGCACGATGTCTACCAAATCGGCTACCACGGCCGAGGCAGTGGGTTCGGCACCGGCACCGCGGCCATAAAAAAGCGTGCTGCCGACAGCGTCGCCCTTGACAACCACCGCATTCATCACACCTTCGACATTGGCAAGCAGGCGGCGCATCGGCACGAGTGCAGGATGCACGCGCAGCTCAATGCCGCGTTCCGTACGCTTGGTAATGCCAAGCAATTTAATGCGGTAGCCCATGTTTTCCGCGTAACGGATGTCGGTCGCCGTCAGTTTTGTGATGCCTTCAACTGTCACGGCATCAAAGTTAACGGGCGTGCCGAAAGCGAGCGCGCTCAAGAGCGTAATCTTGTGAGCGGCGTCAATCCCTTCGATGTCAAACGTGGGGTCGGCTTCCGCGTAGCCCAAGGCCTTGGCCTGCGCGAGCGCCTCTTCGAAGGAAAGCCCCTTGTCACGCATGGTCGACAAAATAAAATTGCAGGTGCCGTTGATGATGCCGGCGATCCATTCGATGCGGTTGGCGGCAAGGCCTTCGCGCAAACTCTTGATGATCGGAATGCCCCCTGCCACGGCAGCTTCATAAGATACGGCCACTCCCTTTTCGGCTGCCGCCGTGAAAATTTCATTGCCATGCAACGCAAGAAGCGCCTTATTGGCCGTTACGACATGCTTGCCGGCGGCAATGGCTTCAAGCACCAGACTCTTGGCTGGCTCAATGCCGCCCATTACTTCCACGACGATGTCGATTTCCGGATCATTGACCAGATCGTGCCAGTCTTTAGAGAGCGTCACTCGTTCGTCAACGATGCCGCGAGCGCGATCAATATTGCGGCAAACCACGGTCTTGACTTCAATGGGAGCACCGGCTCGGCGCGAAAGTTCCTGTGCGTTACGCTTAAGAACGGCATACGTACCGCCCCCTACGGTTCCGAGTCCGGCGATGCCGATTTTGACTGCTTCCATTGTTTCTTTCCTTTTGTTTTGCAATTGTTCGGGCGCTTTCGTTTGGCCGAAGACAAAAATGAATGCGCTTTCTGTGATTGTATTGATCTGTTGCGCCGCGCACCTCGGCGCTATTGCGTAGCCGAGAAAAATTATGCGGCGCCTTCCAGTAACAAAGACGCCGCTTTTGTTTGCTTTGACCTATCAGCCTTTCACGGGCTCGGGACGAGGAGCATCCGGGTCGATAAGACCGTCTTTTCTGAACATGTGTTTGATACCGTGCAGTGCCTGACGAATTCGGAATTCGTTTTCAATCAACGCAATGCGCACATGATCGTCGCCATATTCCCCAAAACCGATACCTGGGCTCACAGCCACCTTGGCGTCTTCAAGAAGGCGCTTACTGAACTCCACGGAACCGAGCTTGCGATACGGCTCGGGAATCTTGGCCCAGATATACATGGACGCCTTCGGGCACTCGACCGGCCAGCCGATTTCGTTGAGTCCCTTCCAGAGAATATCGCGGCGCTTCTGATACTTCAGCCGAACCTCCTCGACACAACTTTGATCGCCCTCAAGCGCCTCAATGGCTGCAACCTGCAGCGGCGTGAACGTTCCGTAGTCGTGGTAGCTCTTAATACGAGCCAATGCATGCACCAGCTCTTTGTTGCCGACCATGTAGCCCAGTCGCCAGCCTGCCATGTTGTACGACTTAGACATCGTGAAGAATTCGACGGCAATGTCCTTGGCGCCCGGCACCTGCATAATGGAAGGCGCTTTATAGCCGTCAAAGCAAATATCGGCGTAGGCGAGATCGTGCACAACCCAAATGCCATAACGCTTACCGAGTTCAACAACCTTGGCAAGAAAATCGAGTTCCACGCACTGCGCCGTCGGGTTGGACGGGAAACCCAGAATCATCATCTTGGGGCGAGGCACGGTTTCCACAATGGCGCGCTCAAGCTCTGCCAGAAAGTCGACGCCCGGAATCATTTTGACCGAACGGATGTCTGCGCCCGCAATAATCGCACCGTAGATATGAATGGGATAAGAAGGGTTAGGTACGAGCACCGTGTCGCCACGATCCGTACAAGCAAGCATCAGGTGTGCAATACCTTCTTTGGAGCCGATCGTCACGATGGCTTCCTCATCGGGATCGATGTCGACGTCGAACTTACGCTTGTACCAATTGCTGATTGCTTTGCGCAGACGCGGAATGCCTTTGGAAACTGAGTAGCCGTGCGTATTGTCGCGCGACGCGACTTCAATCATCTTATCGACGATATGTTTGGGAGTCGGACCGTCGGGGTTACCCATCGAAAAGTCAATGATGTCTTCTCCTCGACGACGCGCTGCCATCTTGAGAGCGCCCGTAATGTTGAAGACATACGGCGGCAGCCGTTTGATGCGAGAAAAGTCGGAATTCATATGGGTCTCCCAGAAATTTTTCAATCCGAATCAATCGGATACATCGGTAGATATTAGCAGGAGCCCGAAGGCACAACACTTCGAAGTAACCTTTTCGCAGCACTCTAGATCAAACGACGCAGAGCGATACCTCCAAATAACTAGGTGGTTAATCTCAGTCGGCCAAAAGCTTTCCGGGGTTCAATATGCCCTTGGGGTCAAGGGCGCGTTTGATGGCGCCCATCAGTTCCAATTCGAGCGGATCTTTAAGCTTGAGAAAGTGCGCACGCTTGAGT
>ERZ791575.760-NODE-760-length-13078-cov-2.498503_pt1 | contig 13078 bp, 6 predicted proteins | sample MGYA00509970_ERZ791575 | MGnify/ENA primary metagenome ERZ791575 (study PRJEB30046, sample SAMN00791935) | human gut metagenome | study: EMG produced TPA metagenomics assembly of the A metagenome-wide association study of gut microbiota in type 2... | reverse complement strand
ATGTATTACCGCGTACATGCACAGTCGTTTGGCTGGCTGTCGTGGGCAAAAAACGGAGAAGCATCCGGAACTGCCGGACTGGCAAAAAGACTGGAAGGTATACAAATCATATTGGTTCCAAAGGGATCTCCGGAACCCGGAAGAACATACGATAACATAACAGCAACAAATACTGTTTCCTTTATCAGGAGATAGTGATACAATACAATATATTTAACATCAAGGAGGCAGAACAAATGAGAGTAGCAGTGATTATGGGTTCCACAAGTGATCTTCCAAAGGTAGAGCCAGCAATTAAGATTCTGAAGGACTATGGCGTACAGGTTGATGTGCGTTGCCTGTCAGCACACCGTGCACATGCAGGACTTTCCGCATTTATCGAGGAAGCAAACGGAAACGGCACAGAAGTGTTTATTACAGCCGCAGGTATGGCAGCCGCACTTCCGGGCGTTGTTGCAAGCCAGACGGTTCTTCCGGTTATCGGTGTTCCAATCTCCGGTTCCGTACTCGATGGACAGGACGCACTTTACTCTATCGTGCAGATGCCATCCGGAATTCCGGTTGCAACCGTAGCAATCAATGGTGCAAAGAATGCCGCATATCTCGCATTGCAGATCATCGGTGTACAGCATAAGGAAGTGCAGGAAAAGCTCCTTGCAGAGAGAAAGCAGATGGAAGAAAGCGCCATGAAGGCAAACGAAGAAGTGATTGCAAAATACAACTAAGACAAGTTGCAGAGACAACACCAATTTTTAATAAAATTCCATTTTACTTTACTATCTTTATCAAGTATAATAAAAGCAACGTGGATTTCACGGTATGAAGATGAGAATTATAGGAGGGTTTTATTACAATGGGAATTTTACAGAGATTTAAAGACATTATGGCTTCAAATATCAATGCACTTCTCGATAAGGCAGAAGATCCGGAGAAGATGATTGATCAGACACTCCGTAACTTGACGAAGGATCTGGCAGAAGTGAAGAAGGAAACAGCTGCCGTTATGGCAGATGAGCAGAGATGCAAGCGTGAGCTTGATGAAGTGAATTCTGAGATTACAAAGATGCAGGCATACGCAGAGAAGGCACTTCTTGCCGGAAACGAAGCAGATGCCATGAAGTTCTTAGAGCAGAAGAACCAGCTTACAGCGAAGCAGGCAAGCTTGCAGCAGACCTATGATGTTGCAGCTGCAAATGCGATGAAGATGCGTCAGATGCATGACAAGCTTGTGACAGATATCAACCAGCTTGACTCCCGCCGTGATGCAATCAAGGCGAAGATGAAGGTTGCTAAGACTCAGGATCGTCTGAACAAGATGACGAACAATCTGTCAGATTCAGCAAGCAGCATGGCTGCCTTTGATCGTATGGAAGCAAAGGCGAACGCAATGCTTGATCAGGCAAACGCCATGACCGAATTAAATCAGACAACACAGGAGAGTGGCATCGACAGTTTAGCAGCCAAGTATGATGCAGCTCCAAATGCAGCTGTACAGGATGAGTTGGCAGCGATGAAGGCAAAGTTAGGTTTACAGTAAACCGATGCCGGGATTAAATGACAAACAGTTAGAGGCCTGTTGTACAACCGACGGGCCTTTACTTATTTTAGCAGGTGCGGGTTCTGGAAAGACCAGAGTGATCACGCACCGGATCGCATATCTGATCGATGAGATGTCAGTCAATCCATACAATATACTGGCAATCACATTTACGAACAAGGCTGCGGCAGAGATGCGGGAACGAGTAGATAATCTGGTAGGATTTGGTGCTGAGAGTGTGTGGGTATCAACCTTCCATTCCATGTGTGTGCGGATTCTGCGTAAACATATTGACAAGATTGGTGGAACAAGCAGTTTCACAATCTATGATGCAAGTGAACAGAAGACAGTTGTAAAAGAAGTGCTGAAATATCTGCAATTAGACCCGAAGCTCTATCCGGAGCGGGCGATGCTTTCGGCGATATCGAAGGCGAAGGAAGGGTACATGACACCGGACGATTACGAGAAAGAACATGCAGCAAGCTTCCGGGACCAGAAGATTACAGAGGTTTACCGGGAATATCAGAAGCGTCTGCAGAGCAACAATGCGCTTGATTTTGACGATCTGATTTTTAAGACTATCTTCCTTTTTGAGACGAACCCGGATGTGCTTGCCGAATACCAGACTCGGTTTCGGTACATTATGGTGGACGAGTATCAGGATACGAACCATACACAGTTTATCTTGGTGAAGATGCTGGCTGCAAAATACCGGAATCTGTGCGTCGTGGGTGATGACGACCAGAGTATCTATAAATTCCGTGGCGCGAACATCTATAATATCCTGAATTTTGAGGAAGAATACCCGGATGCTAAGGTGGTAAAGCTTGAGCAGAACTATCGTTCCAAGGCGAATATCTTAAATTCTGCGAATGCGGTGATCGCGAATAATGAGGGAAGAAAGGATAAACGCCTCTGGACTGAGCAGGAAGATGGTGAGAAGGTAACATTTACCCGTTACGGTACGGAGTACGAGGAGGCAAACGGTGTTGCGTCCCGGATCAAAACCTTGAAGAATCAGGGGGTATCACTCGATGATATCGCGATCCTGTATCGTACGAATGCGCAGTCCCGTGTGCTTGAGGAAAAACTTCTGTATGAGAATCTGCCATATAAGATCTATGGTGGACAGAATTTCTATGGAAGAAAGGAAATCATGGATCTCGTGAGCTATCTGAAGGTGCTTGCAAATCCGATTGACGATCAGGCAATCAAGCGTATTATCAATGTGCCGAAGCGTGGCATCGGTGCGACGACCGTGGATAAGCTTGATATGTATGCGCAGTCCAATGGATACAATCTGTATGATGCATTGTTAGATATCGAAGAAGTACCGGGCATGACACGTAACGTGGAGAAGATTCGCAAGTTTACAGATATGATGGAAGGCTTTAAGGCGCGTCTGGTACATGGAGAATTCATCAGTGAAGTGTTCGATGCAATCATGGATGAAAGTGGATATCGTGAAGCACTTACCGCAGAGGCAACGGATGAGGCGCGTACCCGGTTGGATAACTTAGAGGAATTAAAAAATAAGATTGTTACTTATGAGGAAAATGCAGAAGCACCGACGCTTACCGGACTTCTCGAGGATATCGCCCTGGTAGCAGATACCGAGGAGGAAGATGAGGATGGTATGCCAACCGCAAAGGTAACATTGATGACGTTACATAGTGCAAAGGGACTGGAGTTTCCATATGTGTTTATGACTGGTATGGAACAGCGGTTATTCCCGAGTGGGATTGCACTCGATTCGGATGATCCGGATGCCTTGGAAGAGGAACGGAGACTCTGCTATGTCGGAATCACACGTGCGATGGAGAAGCTGTATATGACGGCGGCCGGACAGCGAATGGTACATGGTTCGACGAATTTCGAGGATGTATCACAGTTTGTCAAGGAGATTCCGAAACATTATCTCGAGTATGAAGAGAAGGCTTTTGGCTATGCACCTGCGAATATGGATCGGATTCCGTCAAAGAAACCGGCAGAGCAGGTGATTCAGTTAAAGGCATATGGTAAAAACAATCCGTATACGCGATCTGCCACGGCAAATGCGAACCCGAGTGCCAATCCGGGATTTGGAAAGGCATTTCCGATGGGGAATACAGCTTCTGCACCGGCAAGTTATGAAGTAGGAGATAAAGTACGCCATATTAAATTTGGAAATGGCGAGGTGATTGATGTGATTCCATCGGGCGGCGATCAGGAAATCGTCGTGAATTTCGACCGTGTTGGTGAAAAACATTTATTTGCATCGCTTGTAAAAATGAAAAAGTTGTAAATCACGGTAGAAATATCGGATAAGCTGTGGTAAAATTAGTTTATCAGTAGCGATGAAAGGAAGGTAGAAAACTATGAGAAAGTGTTGTGACGAAGTAAAAGTTGTAAAAGAAGACGAATGCGTAACAGAAGCAAAGAACGCGTTTCTCTCTGTTGCATTGATCGTTGGTATTCTGACAATCATCGTAGGTATCTGCGTAGCAGTTTACAAGTACCTGACACCAGATTACTTAGATGATTTCGATGATTACGATGATGACTTTGATGATAGCTTCTTTGATGATGACGATGCAGAGGCATCCACAGAGGAGAAGAAGGACGAAGAATAAACGTACTTCGGAAGATGGTTACAAAAACCTGCCGCACCAGAATTGGTGTGGCAGGTTTTTTGTGTTTTAATAGTCAAAAAAAGCACAAATTTATGGACGCGATATGTTGAAAACACAAGCACTTTCATGTAAAATATTATGCGATAGTGGGTTACTGTCGATATAAAAATTGAACAGTAATAATTCATAACTTAATTTTACTCTGCACAGAGGGATGTCAGAGTTTATCATAAATGGTTCCAATGCATAAATGCGAGGATGCATTAGGAAAAAAGAAAATGGAGGATGGAGTTTATGAACAAACAAAAAAACAAGAAAAAAGTGATTGCATTTCTGCTTTCTATGTTGATGTTAATTTCATTATTCCAGAACATCAGCTATACACCGATTGCAGAAGGTGGGGAGACAGAGAGTGTCGCATCGGAGAGTGATGCGCAAGGTCAGGCAGCAGAACCGTATGACGCACAGTCTGTATCAGAAACAGGGGAAGACTTGAATGGGGTAGTGTTGAATCTGATATCGGATAGCACTTCAATTCCATCTGCAGATCAGATAAATCGGTCTGATTGGGACAATTCAACGACTACAGGTGTGACAATCGACTATAGTGTGACGATTACACATGATGGAAAAGAACAAAATATCGATGACGTAACAAAAATTTATGATCAGGATAAGCTGAATATCAAATATGATTGGAAATTTGACAATGCAGGAAACGGAGGCGTAACGCAGGATGGAAGTCCTGTATATGTCAAAATTGATATGAACAGCTTACAAAATATCAATCTTGAGACAGATGTTGTATATCCAATTACCGATGAAATCTATGGAACCACCGGGTATGTCTATATCAAGGATGGTGTTGCATATGTATGTATCAATAATGAGAATTTTTTGAAAAGTAGTGATCGTGCAGGAACGGGCATTATACATGGAAATATTAATGTTACAGATAAGGATAATATAAAGTCCGGTGATAAGATTACAATTGCAACGGGTAAATTTTCATATGAAAAAGTATATGATGATGGGACAGCTACAAGTAGTTTAAGAGCGTCTAAATCTTTAACAGGTAATGCATATTATGATAAAGTTACAAAAACATGGAAACAGGATTATAAAATTACACTTGACACAACTGGAGAGGTAACAGATGTTCAGTTGTCAGATATTCCCGGATCTAAGCTGGGATTGAATGGAGAAATCAAGGTTTCATCTTCAACAGATGATAATGTAAGTACAGGTACTAAATATGCAAGCTTTGAAGATATGAAACAGCAGATTACAAAACTTGGTAAGGCAAATGGAAGTACAAAGGTAGAGTTATCCTATACTATGACAATTGCAGACGAGGGTATTTTTGATAATCAGTCAGGCAGTGGTGATGCTTATAAAAATAAATTATCCTATTCATACAAGGATAACAAACAGACAACGACAACTCCAAATACAGTTGAGGCCTCCTATTGGGTTGAACGTCCAAGTGTAAGCAAAAACGGTGCGTTGAATGATAATATTGTTACCTGGACAATCAAAATTGATTTAAAAGATTATCGGCAGGAATATTCATCATTAGAAGAGTTCCTTGGGACAACAGGAAGTATTCTGGATATTCCTGAAGCAACAGGATCGGTATTGTGCGATAGTACAGGTAATCTTTTGACAGATGGAAAACTTGATGCAAATATATTTACGAATAGTGGAAATGGCGTGTACACTGCAACTGTGTATACAAAGGTAACAGATGACTATATGAATTCGGTTGCGCCAGCGCCTGTAAAGAATACCGTTACGGTTACCAATGACAAAGGGTATTCTTACAAAGGAGATGGGACGGTAAACACACCGGGTAAAAATTGGACGATAAGCAAAAGTGCAACTGGATATGATAAGACAACTGGTATGATTACATGGAGTATTACATTCCCGGATGTACCGAAAGGCATAACCAATGTGTATATTGATGATGATATGCGGAGTTGGAATTCCATGCCAGGTCATATGGCATATATATGTAATGCAAAATTGCAATACAAAACGGCGGATGGAAATAGTACTAGTGTCGATATAACAGATGTAAATGGAGCATATTTATCAAATGGAATTATTACTTCTTATAAGCAAGGAGACTTAAATGCAGGTTATGGATATGAATTTAAATTTGATGATATTGCTTTTTCAGATGACAATACAAGAATTACGGACATGACGTTGACATATCAGACAAAGGTAACTGATACAGATTTGAATACAGTGCAACGTACATTTGCAAATAATGCAACGTTGAACTATACATCAAATGGCGTAAAGGGGTCAACAAGCAGCAGTGCGAACTACAAGAATGAAATTCCTCCTTTAAACAAAACATCTGTGGCAGGAAGCACAGAAGGTACGATTGATTATACATTGGATATTGCATTGAATGCATTCACACTTACAAGCGGAGCATCAATTGTGATTAAAGATCAGCTTCCAACAGGAATGAAATTAGTCAGTTCTTCTGTAGTTGCGGAATATTGGGCGATTAATGATAATCACAAATTATCGTTAAAAAGTAATAAATGGGTAAGTGGTAGTTATCAGAATGGTTCGATATCTGGAGATGTATCAATTTCTGCAGACACAACCGAAGCAGGCGTAACGACATTTAACGTTGGCGTGAATTCTGACATGCAAACGATTGTTTCTGAGATGGAAGGCAATGGATACACAGCGCATATTTATGTAACATATACAACAAAGATTACAGATATGGAGTCGTTTGCAAAAGGCGGAGAACAGTCTTTTACCAATTCGGCTCAGATATTCTACAATAATGTTGCTGTTGGAGAACCTGTGAGCAATACGAGAAAGTTAACTCCGAGTCCTTTGGTAACAAAGACAGGAACATTCAATGGACAGCCTGCGGCAGGAGATACTGTATATAATCTGGCAAAATATGAAATAGATGTAAATGCGAATGCATATGATCTGGCAGATGGAGATACTTTCATAGCGGCTGTTGATACACTTGGAAATGCGTTTATTTACGATATATCAACCGTAAAAGTTTATGAAGTAACGCAGGCGGGAGAATCACTGCTGACGAAGGGAACGGATTACAAGGTTGTCTATGATTCGACACGGAATTCATTGAAGTTTGAATTGCCGGACAATAAGCATCTGCGTATTACATATACCGCAAAATGTACTTTGAAGGCAGGAGAAACTTTGACAGAAACGAATTCCGGAAATACGTTTTCATTATCAAATTATGACCCTTCTCATTCGGGGACAACAGATTTTAGAGGAAATGTAGTTGTAAAATCAGAGAATTCATCATCTTCAGATTCAGGTACGGTAACGCTGTTCAAATACTGGATAGATGATGAAGGCAATCAGCAACCATTGAATGGTTCGACGTTTGAATTATACAAAGCAACCTGGGACGGTTCAGCAATGATATTGAATGCAACGCCGGAACAGGGAACAGATATCTTGAAAGTAACTGATGAAGAAACGGGTATGTTAACCATTAGTGGATTGAAACATGATCAGTATTATGCACTGGTTGAGAAATCTGCAAAAGATGGGTTTGTTGTCAGAGTGGAACCATATTATTTCGTTTTACCGGGTACGAACAATCTGAGAATGCCAGCAGGTGTTGAAGGAAAAGAGTTTACAGCGGATACTGGTTATATCTTGTCTTATGAGAATAAGAAAGCAACATACTATACAGGTTCTTTCAACTTCTCAGCTACAAAGCAGTTGGATGGCACAACCGCTTATGCAAGTGGCAACACCTATACCTTTAAGAATTTTGCAGTGGAAGAGGTATCAGCAGACGCTGCAAACGCTACCAGGGTAAAGGATATTACGACCGGAACAACTGCTGGTAATACAACGGGAACAATTATATTTAAGGATAAGGTAAGTTATAGTTCTGCAACAACAGGAGATGTTGGAAAACATTACTATAAGGTTTATGAGACAAGCTCTGGGTACACAGATGTAACAACGGATACGAACTATTATATTCTGACGGTAGATGTTGCATTGGATAATGCTACAAATCCGACAAAGCTGGTTGCAACATGCAGTAAGATTACGAAGTATAACAGTGCAGGAACCGGTACCACGGCTTCAGAGGTTGTATTTAATAATACGACCGTGACTACGACGATTCAGGGTACAAAATCATGGGTTGGTGATACCACAGCAGATCGTCCGGCTAGCATTCAGGTAAAGTTATATAAGTTGAAACAGGGTGGAAACGAGAATGACGATGCCGATTGGGAGCAGGTCGGAGCAGTCAGGACTGTAGATGCAGCAAGTGCATGGAAGTATTCATTTGGAACATTGCCAAAGTATTATCCGGGAATGGCTACTGAGATTCCATATAAGGTAGTAGAGACAGCGGTCGCTGGATATACGACAAGTTACCCTGCAGGTACTTATGATATCGTGAATACAATGATTCAGACATCCGGCAGCATTACATTTACTGCATTAAAGAAGCTGGATAATGCAACGAACTATTCAGCTAACTATACATTTGCGGGATTTGCAGTGGATGAGCTGAATGCAGATCTGTCAATAAAGACGGCAGGGGCTGCTACAGGAACAACAAATGGAAGTACAAATGGAACCGTAACATTCACACCACTAACATATGATTCTGCAGTGACAGGAAATGTCGGAGAGCACATTTACAAGATTTATGAAAAAGAATCTGGTTATGCAGGTGTTACAAAAGATGATACGTATTATGTAGTCAAGGTAAATGTGACAAAGAATACTGCAGGCAACAAATTGGATGCCGCAGTTACTTCTGTGCAGAAATATGTGAATGGAGCTGCGAGCGGCAGTGCAGGAACAAGCTTAGGTGCCGTCATCTTCGAGAATAAAACGGAAAAAACATCTGTATCGGGCACCAAGACATGGGTAGATACGGGATATGAAGCGTATCGTCCATCCAGCATTGAGTTGAAACTGTATCGATTGAAGAATGGTACGACAGCAGATTGGGAGTATGTAGATACAAAGAGTCTGAGTACAACAGAAACGACGAAGAGCTTTACCTTTGACAATCTGGATAAATACTATGCAGGTACAGATGAGGAAATCCGGTATAAGGTAGAAGAAACACCGGTTTCTGGGTATACGACGAGATATGCAGCGAATGGCTATGATATCACGAATACTTTACAGACAACGAAGGTGTCAATCCGGAAGGATTGGGATGATAATAATGACGCGGATGGATATAGACCGCGGACCCTTAAGGTTTCCTTAATGGAAAATGGAGTTTCCCTGTCGAAGGATATTACATTGACAGCAGGGAATAACTGGACTGCAAGCTGGGGCAATCTGCCGGTTTATAAGAATGGTGTAGAGATCAAGTATTCGGTTGTTGAAGATACTGCAAGCATGCCTGCTTCATATTCACAGAAGTCATCTGTAATCCAGAAGCAGAGTGATGGAACGTATCTGGCGGTTATCACAAACCAGTACTCGATGGATAAAGTCAGTCATACAGTGACAAAGGTATGGGATGATAATAACAACCGCGATGGATTGCGGACACCAATTACAGTACGACTTATAGCGGATGGCACAGCTGTTACAGATCCGGAAGCAACGAAGGAATTGAATGAGACCAATCATTGGACATACACGTGGAATGATCTGAACAAGCAGAATGCGGCAGGTACGGATATTGTGTATACGGTTGAAGAAGTTGGTACAGTTAGCGGTTATACAACGACTGTTGTGACATCAGGATCAGCGACAACGATTACGAATAAACGTACAGTTCGGACAAGAAATATCACAGTCAATAAAGTATGGGCGGATAATAATGCTACATCCCGTCCGACGAGTGTAGATGTTCAATTATATGCAAATGGTTCCGCGGTTGGAGCCGCTGTAACACTGGAAGATGCAAATCACTGGACTTATACATGGAATGACCTTCCATATAATGAGGCTGGTCAGCAGATTGTATATACAGTCAAGGAGGTCGCTGTACCACAGGGTTATGGCGTATCCTACAGTCCGATGACAGTTGATGCAACAGGAAATGGTTCTATCTCAATTACCAATTCTTATCCATCGACAACAAGAACTGTGACAAAGGTATGGGATGATCAGAATAATAATGACCGGAAACGTCCAAGCAACATACAGGTACAGTTAATGTACGATGGAAATGTATATGACACGGTAACTTTGAGTGAAACAAATCATTGGACTTATACATGGACAGAGCTTCCGAAGTACAGTGATGTAGCAGCAAATACAGAATATGTATATACAGTCAAAGAAGTCGATGTACCAGCCGGATATACAGTAAGTTATGTGAAAAAGGATGCTTCCGGAACTATAGTAACAGCCGATGATCCTGGTGAAAATGGTGTATTTGAGGTTACAAATTCATACACAACGCAAAAAGGTAACATCTCGGTTGAAAAGAAATGGGCTGGCGATAATCTGGCAGCAGATAACCATAGTGCAATCACAGTCACGCTTTATAAGAATGGTGTTGCAACGACAAAGACTTTGAAGCTGGATAAGACAAATAACTGGCAGGGTTCATTTACAAATCTCGATAAGTATGAGAATGGTGTAGAGATATCTTATAGCGTGAAAGAGACAGATGTTGCAAATTATGTAGCTTCTTATGTACCGGCAAGTGGAAGTATTGGAGATACGATTGTTGTAACAAATACATATGCCCCGGCGAAGCTTGTGTTGACAAAGACCGTAGCGGGTGGTGTATCCAAAACAGATGCGGAGCAGACAATTCGCTTTGAGGTTGTTGAGGATGCAACCGGTACAAAGACAACCTATAGTCTTGCAGATTTTTCTTATGATACTGCTAGTAAGACGTGGTCAAAGGAAATCAGTTGCAATGCAGGCAGCTATACAGTCAATGAGATTGCTTCAGATGTAGATGGATATACGTTGAGCAAGATCACATATGTGGTAGACGCGCAGACTGCAGTGGAGGGCAAAACGGCATCTGTTGTAATCGGAGATCATGCGACAGCAAATGTTGCATATACAAATACGTATGACAAGATAACGACTGAGACAACAGAAACAACTGAGACGACCGAAACAACGGAAACGACTGAAACAACGGAAACCACAGAAACAACAGATACAACCACAGAGATTACGACGACGGAGACAAGTACTACGAGTACGACAACCACGACGACAACTACTACGACATCTTCCAATACAGTGAAGAAAACAGGCGATGCAGCGCCGATTGCGCCAATCACCATTATAATGATAGTTGCGGCTGTTGGAATAATCATACTTGGTGTTTCCAAAAAGAAACGAAGCGATAAGTAAATAAGTTTTACGAAGAAGGGCTTTCTATAAGCCCTTCTTTTAAGTAAACAGAAGGATTTGAAAATAAATGAAACATACATATTATAAGGAAGCGTTTCAATCGCTGATCACCTTATCCATCCCGACCGTATTAGAAGAGGTGCTGTCGACGCTGCTTCAATATGTTGATACGGCGATGGTGGGACATCTGGGTGAGAAAGCAACGGCAGCAGTCAGCACGACAACAACCATCGGCTGGCTGATCCACTCAATTCCAAGTGCGATTGCGGTTGCTGTGCTGGCGATTGCATCGAAGGCAAATGGAGCCGGGGACGAAGCCAAACTGAAGAAACTGGCTGGACAATCGATACTATATGCATTTACTATCGGAACGTTATTGGAAGTGATCGCGCTTGTGCTGTCCCCGTATATTCCGGTGTGGATGGGCGTTGAACCGGATATTGTAAAACCGGCAAGTGTGTATTTCACAATTACAAGCATTTCACTTGTGTTCCGGGCGTCTTCCCGCGTCTTTTCCGCGATGATTCGATCCATTAAGGATACGAAATCGCCGATGTTTATCAGCGTGGGTGAAAATGTGTTAAATATCCTATTGAATACGGTATTTATATATGGTCTGAATCTAGGCGTGGCAGGTGCGGCAATCGCATCCTGCATCAGTTTTGGAATCGGCGGTATTGCGATGTTCCTGCTGATGCTCAGCAAGACAAAATTATGTCCAGAAAGGCGCGATATGCGTCTTGACCGGGAGATTCTGTCAGAGACATTTACGATTGGACTTCCGGCACTTGGCACGACTTTCGTAAGCTGCTTTGGATACATTGCGTTTGCGCGGATGGTATCTGGTATGGGAACGACGATATTTGCGGCACATTCGATCGCCATTACAGCGGAGCAGATCGTCTATATTCCAGGATACGGACTGCGTGTGGCGACCAGTACATTGGTCGGAAATGCACTCGGAGAGAAGGATATCCGGAAATTAAAAGCAACGGAGCGGGTATCGATCCTGATCACATTATTGATTATGGTAGTAAATGGTATCGGACTCTACCTATTCGCATATCCATTTATGCGTCTGTTTACGAACTCAGTCAATGCAGCGCGGATCGGAAGTGAGATGTTGCGTCTGGTTTCGTTTTCAGAGCCGTTTTTTGGACTGATGATTGTCTTAGAGGGTATTTCCTATGGTATGGGTAGGACGAAGCATGTGTTCGCGTGTGAGGCGGTCAGCATGTGGGGCATCCGGATATTTGGTACGTTCTTATGCGTGAATGTGTTTGGACTGGGTTTAAAGGCAGTCTGGCTTTGCATGATCGCAGACAATATATGTAAAGCAATTTTGCTGTATATATTCCGCCCGAAACATGTGGAAGAAAATGCTGATGATAGAGGAGAGCTACGGTGAGTATTACAGAATCCGAGAAAATACAATTTTATCTGGCACCGATGGAATCCGTGACAGGATACGTGTACCGGAATGCATATCATGCGATGTTTGGCGATATGGATAAGTACGTGACGCCGTTTATCGCACCGTCAAAGAAGAAATTATTGAAGACGCGGGAGCGAAAGGACGTGG
>ERZ791575.759-NODE-759-length-13083-cov-2.369051_pt1 | contig 13083 bp, 8 predicted proteins | sample MGYA00509970_ERZ791575 | MGnify/ENA primary metagenome ERZ791575 (study PRJEB30046, sample SAMN00791935) | human gut metagenome | study: EMG produced TPA metagenomics assembly of the A metagenome-wide association study of gut microbiota in type 2... | reverse complement strand
GCAACCTTGGGGGAGAGAATGGAGGAGAAACATGATACATTATCGGCAAGGGAAGAAATAATTTTGCCTGAAGTGTCTTTGTTAAAGGCTTCTGATGTGATATTGACCAAAGAACTGCTTTACGACAAATATACTTTGGACGACGTTTATCCTTATAAAGACACGGTGCGTTCTTTCAAATGGGAGGTGATGCGTAAGTGTCTGGCTTATATTGAAAACATGCAGCAGGATTCTGTTCGCTGGGTGGTGTTGCAGAATTATCGAAATTTGAATAGTGAAGCTCCGCTGGTGCGTCGCTATGTACGTAATGCCTACCATCGTGTAGCCGATACATTGGGTGTGGAGCGTTATCAATCTGTACCTCTTTATCTTTTGACTGACACGTTGACTCCCGAACGTTACGGGCGTGATGGCACCATCGCCTATCTGCAGGGGCGTGAAGGTAGCTTTTGCCGTATCCTGCCGGCTACGTTCGAAGAAGAATGGCTTGTACCTGAACGTTATCTGAAACCCTTGGCGGATACCACCGTTTTTCACCATGTCATCTTTGTCGATCGTCGTGACCAAAACATTGCTACGTTGGAGCGGACGGGCAGAGGAGAATGGAAGATACGCAGCATGAACCCTGCTACGACAGGTCGGCATGCGCCACCCTATGCGCAGGAAACTCCTCTTGGCATGTATCTCGTTCAGCAAAAGAAGACACGTATGGTTTTCCTGAAAGATGGTTCGGCTGAGACGGGGGGATATGCTCCCTATGCCAGCCGTTTCACCAATGGTGCCTACATCCATGGAGTGCCGGTCAATGTGCCGCGTACAGCTATGATAGAGTATAGTTGGTCGCTGGGTACTACGCCTCGTTCACACATGTGTGTACGCAATGCCACGTCTCATTCAAAATTCATTTTTGATTGGGCGCCTGTGGAGCAAGCGTTAGTGGTTGTCATTGAATAGAGGAAAGAGCATTTGTCACTTTTAACTATCAGTCTGACAGACGTTCGGGCGAAATTCTGTAATTTTGCGCCCGAACTTTTTAGGATTTTCCAGAATGAAGTTACGATATATCCTTTTGTGTCTGTTGTGGTTACTTCCGTGTACGATGTGGCGGGAGGAGGACGTCGTATCTCACCGTCTGACAGCTTCTCTTGTTTCGGAAGCGGATGCCTGCCGCAGTCTTTACCACGACATGGGATTGGAAGGCGTAGTCAACTGGAAAGCCTTCCGACAAGCCGTAACAGGTTATCAGCGTATTGAAGGGCGTAAGCGCGACGTATTGACGCTGATAGATTTCTCTTTGCCTTCCACGGTCGAACGCTTTTTTGTGTTCGATATGGCTCGGCGCCGTTTACTTTTCTCTTCTGTTGTAGCCCATGGGAAAAATAGTGGTGAGAACTATGCCACTTCTTTTTCCAATGAATACGGCTCCTATAAAAGTTCCCTTGGATTCTATCTTACCGGCTCCACTTATCAGGGGAGTAACGGCTATTCTCTCCTTCTTGACGGATTGGAGAAAGGTATCAATGACCGTGCTCGCGAGCGGGCTATCGTAGTACATGGTGCTGCCTATGCCGATCCTTCAGTGGCCAGTCGGGGTGGAAGGCTGGGACGCAGCTTCGGATGCCCTGCTTTGCCGCAGAAATTGTCACGCCCCATTATTGATGCGATCAAGGACGGAAGTGTGATGTATATTTATGCTCCCACGCCTGAATATCTGGCTCAAAGTACAGTGCTGAATGTGAGTGACCTGCCTGATGCTATTTGATATAAATCAATTCGTCTGCTTTCCTTTTTTTGCTAATTTTGCACCCGATTTCAGGAGAATACATACATGGCTAAGTCGGTGGAAATGACGGAGGGACGTACCCTGCCGCAAATTTTTTATTTTGCGTTGCCCCTGCTGATGGGCAATCTGTTGCAGCAGACCTATTCGATGGTCGATGCTGCTATTGTCGGAAAATTCTTGGGCATCAATCCGTTGGCGGCGGTTGGCGCCAGTACTTCGGTCGTTTTCTTGATTTTAGGATTCTGTAACGGCTGTTGCGGAGGATTTGGCATCCCTGTGGCACAGAAGTTTGGTGCACGCGACTATGTCACCATGCGTCGTTATGTGGCAGTCAGCCTTAAGTTGGCGGCGGTCATGTCCGTGTCGTTGGCGGTGATTACAGCCTTGCTTTGCGGCTGGATTTTACGTCTGATACGCACGCCTGAAAATATTTTTGATGATGCCTATTATTATTTGCTGGTCACCTTTATAGGCATTCCTTGTACTTTTTATTATAATCTTCTCTCCAGTGTCATTCGTGCATTGGGAGACAGCAAGACGCCTTTCTGGTTTCTGTTGTTTTCTACCGTGCTGAATATCTTGCTCGACCTTTTCTGCATTCTTGTGTTGGGGTGGGGAGTAGCTGGTGCTGCTATTGCCACGCTGATAGCCCAAGGGGTGTCGGCAATCTTGTGTTACTTTTACATGATGCGCCATTTCGACATTCTTCGCACGACACCTGCCGAGCGACGTTTTGACGGTCGTCTGGCGCGTACCATGCTTTCTATCGGTGTACCTATGGGACTTCAGTTTTCTATTACTGCCATTGGCAGCATCATGCTTCAGAGTGCCAACAATGCGTTGGGTACCGCCTGTGTAGCCGCCTATTCGGCTGCCATCCGCATCAAGATGTTCTTTATGTGCCCCTTCGAAAGTCTGGGTATTGCCATGGCTACCTTTGCCGGTCAGAATTATGGTGCTGGCAAACCTGAGCGCATTTGGCTGGGAGTGAAGTCCAGTGCACTGATGATGATGATTTATTGGGCATTTACCTTCTGCGTGCTCATGCCGGGTTCGCGCATGTTTGTACGGCTCTTTGTGGATGCTTCCGAGGTGGAAATCTTGGCCGATGCCGTGTTGTTCCTTCATGCCGCCGTTTGTTTCTTTCCTGTGTTGGGATTGCTTTGCATCTTGCGCTACACCATCCAAGGATCTGGCTTCACCAATCTGGCCATGCTTTCGGGTGTGTCCGAGATGATAGCCCGTATTTTGGTTAGTGTCATTGCCGTGCCTGCCTGGGGGTACATTGCCGTTTGCTTCGGCGATCCGACGGCATGGGTCTTTGCCGATGCTTTTCTCATTCCTGCTTTCATCTATGTTTATCGAAGGATGAAACGGACGGCTTTCACCGTTGTTTCTTGATGATTAAGAAGATTGATTTCACAATAACTGCTTTATATACAGCTGTTTGCGTTGAAGGGCGTGCGATGAAGGATCGGACGTGTGAAGCATGATCTTTCATCCTATCTGCTTGTTTGTCTGATAGTTCACTGGTTGTGAAGCTGTGAAGGCTGTTTGGAGTGATATATATTTCACGTGTATCGGATTAGTTTAACAAAACTATGTTTTGCATCGGATAAAGCAATGCTTTCGGATGAAGAAAACGGTGCTTTCTTCTGAGTGCCTCATTGGTATTTTGAAGGGTCGGTCACGTTTCAGGAGCTAACTGCCTACTTTAGCTTGCTAACTATCCACTTTAGCTCGCTCATTGTCTACTTTAGCGATGTAAAACAGCTACTTGAGAAATAGAAAAAGATAAATTGCCCAAGAATACGATTGATATCGTAAACTTGGGCAATTCTGCAAGTTTTATTTGATGAGGGAATTATTTTACCCAGTTGCCTGTCATCCAGTCGCAAGCGGCTTTGATGTCGTCCAATGAAGCATAGCTCAGGTTGGCGTCTACCTTGTTGCCTTCAGCTGCAGCAAAGACATCGTTGGTATAGATACCTTTTTCGCTGTCTACATCGTTGGCGATAGTGGTGTTGATGATGCTGGAAGTACCATCGGTCAGCGCCGTTTCGGTTTCAGTGCTTTCTACGGTCAGCGCCTTGCCTTTACCACAGATTTGGGCGTTGTCCATCGTAACTTGGGTGCCGCGACGCAGGCGTACGCCTTGCTTGGAACCACCGTTGCCTACGAGGATGAGATTCTTCAGTGTAGGATGGGCGATGGGAGTAGCGCTGTAGTTGTTTTCGTTGTTGTCGGCCTCGATCAGGCAGTCACAGTCGTAGCCCAGAGTAGCTTCTGCTTCCTGATAAGCCACGAGGTCGGTAGCCGTACCGTTCCATCCTTCCGTCCAGTCGAATGAGTCGTCGCTACAGCTGATGACTACCATGTTGCTGATGTTGACCGATCCGCCGAAGAATTCGAAACCGTCGTCCGATCCTTTGTAGGCTACACAGTGGTCTACTGTTGTTCCGTTGCCTACGCCATAGAAGCTGATGCCGTTGGCTTCGTGTTCTTCATCGAAAGCATAACCTGTGTACTCCAGGCGTACGTATTGCAGCGTGCCTGAGTTGTCCTTGTCGTCGTTGCCTCCATATTCGGCACCGCCGATTTCAGAGCTTCCCTTACCGCCTTCGGCATTGGTGTGGGCACGTCCGCAGATGTGGATACCGCCCCAAGCGCCTGCTTCCTCTTTCTCGGATGTCATTACGATAGGAGCGTCTGCCGTACCTTTGGCATTGATTTTAGCTCCCTGTTTAACGAGGATATAGTCTACGTTGTCGTCATAGACAGAAATGATTTTTACACCCGGTTCGATGTTCAGTGTAGCGCCTTCTTCTACGGTATAGGCGCCGCTCAGTTTATAAGTGTTGCCAGATTTCAGGGTAACGTCTTCGGTGACAGTGCCGCTCAGGGTTGTGCCATCAGCAATACCGTTGTTGTCACCGTTGTTGGTTGTTTCGTCGTCGCTACATGCGGCAAAGAGTGTCATACCGGCCAAAAGGGCCATTGAAAACAATTTTCTGTTCATAATTTAAAGTTTTAAGTTATTGGGTAATGTATGATTTTGTCTTGAATGTGGTTAGAAATTATAGCTGATGCCTACTTCGAAGGCTGTGCCTTCCTTAAAGCGTTCTACTTCCACATATTCGCCTGTCTTGGGAACTTCCTGCTTGAAGACGATGGCGCGGTTCAGCAGGTCGCTGACCTGGAGGCGGGCACTGAGGTGGCGGTTGAAGCTGTAGCTGGCATTGAAGTTCAGCGTATGGACAGCCATCTGGTCGATGTCGCCCAGCTGTGACACGCCGACGGCATGGATGCGCTTGCCCTGCAGGTTGTAGAGGAGCGACAGGCTGAGCTGGCGGTCTTCATCGAAGCGGGGCGAGTAGGTGAGGTCGGCATTCAGCAGAATGGGCGAGGCTCCTTGCAAGGAGCGGTCCTTGTTGGTGTAGGCACCACCTTCGGGTAGTTTCACGTTGGTGTACATGTAGGAGACGTTGGCACCCAAGCGCAGGTCGCGCACCAGCTGTTTGCGGAATTCGAGTTCTATACCCGTCGCCATACCCTGGTCGGCATTCTGGAAAGAGTGCATGGTGGCTCCGCCTTGCAGCTTCTGGATACGTTCGATGGGGTTGTCGAGGAACTTGTAGTAAACCGTTGCTGAGAGCATGTCGCCGTTCTGGCCGAAGCGTTCGTAGCGCAGGTCGAAGTTGTAGTTGTAGCCGTTCTGTAGCTCCTCGTTACCGCGAATCTGTGCCGAACCGTAGGATTCCTGATAGAGGAAGGGAGCCATTTCGATGAACGAAGGGCGGGTCACGGTGCGCGAGAGCGACATACGCAGGTTGTTCCGCTCGTTCATGGTGTATTTCAGATTGACGGTGGGGAAGAAGTCGTTTTTGTTCAGGTCGCGGCGACGCTGATACTTCTGGTCGCCTTCGATGGCGTATTCCACCCATTGCTTAGTCATTTCGTAGCGCAGGCCGACGTTGACGAGCAAGGAGCTGAGCGGATAGAAGTCCGTCTGGATGTAGCCAGCGTAGATGTCCATACCGGCGCGGTAGGTGTCGTGGGGCTGCATCTTGCGTTCGATGACGATGCTGCCGTTCTCTACATTCTCCTGATTGAGGAAACCGTCGGTGTCGTAGATGTTGTCGATGGTGGGGTTCAGCTTGTTCACGTTGTAATAGAAACGGGTACCCATGTAGTCGCGGTCCTTGTTCTTGTAGGCCACACCCATCTTGACAAAGTTCTGTTCCGTCCAGTTGTATTTTAGGTCGAGGTTGCCCACCCATTCCTCTTCGTTCAGTTCGCCGAAGTAGCGCATGGTTTCCTGGCGGTTCAGCTTGAAGAGCTGCAGGTTGCCGTCATCGTCCTTGGTGAACATCACCTGGCGGCGGTCGGGCTCTTCGCTACCTGTTTTTCCATAAGAGCCTGCCCAGTTAAGTTCCCATTGGCTGCCCAGTTCATGGTGTCCGTTCAGCTGGTGGTTCTGGAGGGTATAGATGTGGGTGATGTCGTTGCTTCCCCACAGATTATGCCCTTCGGCGTCCACGCCTTCGCGGCTCTGATAGGAGTCGCTGGCATTGCGGGCATAGAAGAAGGTATAGCCGATGCGGTCGTGCTGGCGCAGGGTGTAGCCCACGGAGGCCAGGGCGGCCATTTTCAATATAGAGGTGTATTCGTTGTAGGTGAAGTCGTTCTGTACGTTGCCTGTGGCTTCGAGTGTCTTGTAGAAGGCGTCGTCCATGCGCTGCGTCTCGTTGCTGAGGCTGAAAGAACCCAGCACACTCAAGGTCTGTTCGCCTACGGCGAAGTTGCGTCCGAAGCCTAGGTTACCGCCGAATTCGGGCAGGGCTATACGTCGGTCCACATCAAAAGTGGTATGGAAGATGTTGTGCTGTGTTACATATTCGTCGAAGTCGAGCAGCGGCATGTCGTAGATTTTTTCGTCGAGCGAGGGCGTCTTGAAGAGCGTCCCGTCGCGGTCCATCTGGTAGAAGTCGCGTCCCAGGGTGTTGAACCGTCCGCCTACGTTGAAACTGACGTTCAGGAACTGGTCTGTCACGTTCTCCTTGGTGCTGATGTCGATGTGCGCGCCGCTATAGTCGGCAAAGGCGCTGGCATCATAGACTTTGCTGACGGTGATGTTCTGCACCGTACTCGAGGGGAAGAGATCGAGCGGGATGAGCTTGTTGTCGGGATTGGGCGAGGCGATAGGTAGTCCGTTCAGCGTGGTGGAGCTGTAGCGGTCGCCCAGTCCGCGCACGATGAGCTGGCCCGATTCGGCGATGGAGATACCCGTAATCTGCTTCACGCCTTCCTGTACGTTGCCGATACCTTTGAGGCTCATTTCCTTGGCGCCCAGGTTTTCGATGGCTAGCGTGGCCTTCTGGCGCTCCACTTGCAGGGCGCGTTCGCCTTCCAGATTCTTTTTGGCCACGACAGACACCTCGCCCAAGGTCTGCGCATCGGTTTCCATCTCGAAGTTCAGAACCGTTTCGCCGTTTACCTTTACCTGGCTGGCGTTGATATCTACATAGCCCACGTAACGCACCACGAGGTCGTACACTCCGTCGGGCACTTGGAGTGTATAGCATCCGTCAATGTCTGCCACGGCGCCTTGGGTGTTTCCGGCCACCTGCACAGTGGCTCCGGTCAGCGGTTCTTTCGTCTGTTTATCCGTTATGGTTCCCTTCACGGTGCCTGCCAGGGCGGTCATGGCCGTCAGGGTGAGGAATAAAATAAGGAAGAGGATTTTTCCTAAATCTGCTTTCATACTCATCTTTTATGCGTTTCTTTTTTCCGCTGCAAAGATGAGGAGATAGGGTTACATGCTTGTTACGCGGCGGGTACATGTCTGTTTCGGAAACGTTACGCGGGTGTTACATTCCGCTTCGGGGCATTTCGCGCCCGCGAAATCCCTTCCTGGAACCGGAAAATGCGTTTCGCGTCCGTGAAATCCGTTTCTGAAACGGAAAAATGCGTTTCGCACCCGCGAAATCCGTTTTCTGAAACGGAAAAATGCGTTTCGCGCCTGCGAAATCCGTTTTCTGAAACCGGAAAATACGTTTCGCGCCCGCGACCCCCGTTTCCCGAAGCCGGAAAGTGGATTTCGCGGGCGCGAAGCCGTGTGTCGGTCGGCGCGGCCTTTACATCCCGAAGGCGTAGCGGCCGATGGACTCGTAGGATGCGCTGACGATGCTCAGCACCGTGATGCCCAGCGTACAGATAAGCAGGGCGGCGCGCGTGTAGTTGTCGCTGCGGAAGGCGGCGATAGGTTCGTCGCTGCGATTGATGTACATTGCCTTCACCACGCGCAGGTAGTAGTAGAGCGAGATGACCGTGTTGGCCAGGGCGATGAACACCAGCAGGTGGAAGCCGCTGTGGAAGGCTGCTGCGAAGATAAAGAACTTCGAGAAGAAGCCTGCAAATGGCGGAATACCTGCCAGCGAGAACAGGCAGAGCGTCATCAGGAACGCCAGGCGCGGGTTGGTCGTGTAGAGGCCGTTGTATTCCGTCAGCGTGAATTTGTGGGCGCGCAGGGCCACGATGGTGATGACGGCAAACACGCCCAGGTTGGCGAAAAGGTAGATCATAATGTAGTAAACCAGTGCTGTCATACCCTGTGCGCTGCCGGCGATGACGCCCAGCATGATGTAGCCTGCCTGCGAGATACTCGAAAAGGCCATCAGTCGCTTCAGGTTCTCCTGGCGCAGGGCGAAAAGATTGGCCAGCGTGATGGAGGCAATGATGATCCAATAGAGGAGCGTTTGCCACTGCTCAACCATCGGTGCGAACACCTTGACAAGCATAGCCATCAGCACGAAAGCCGAGCCTTTGGAAATGACACTCAGATAGGCCGTCACCGTCGAAGGAGCACCTTCGTAGACATCGGCTGTCCAGAGGTGGAAGGGCACAAGTGAGATCTTGAATCCCATACCTGACAGGAAGAACACAAAGGCCATTATTTGCAGGGCACTGCCGTCCAGATGAGCAGGAATGTCTGCAAAATAAAGTGTACCCACTGTGCCATAGATAAGCGAGATGCCGTAGAGCAGCAGGCCGCTGGAAAACAGTGCCATCAGGATGTATTTGGCGCCAGCCTCGGCCGAATGGTGGCGGTACTTGTCGAAAGCCACCAACGCGGCCATCGGCACGCTGGCCGTCTCCAGGCCGATGAAGAACATCAGGAAGTGGCCGGCGGAAATCATCAGATACATGCCCAGCAACGTGGAGAGGGTGAGGAAATAGAATTCACCTTGCTTGTGGCACGTGTCGGGGCGACGCATCCATTCGTGTGCCATCAGGAAGACAATCAAGGTACCGATGCTCAGGATGGACTTCACGATGTGCTGGATGGGCGAATTGTAGTACATACCGCCGAAAGCTTCGGCTACGGGACCGGGCACGATGGTTACCAGCGTATGTAGGGCCATGAGAACCACGGGCAGCATAGTATTCAGCACGGGCCGTCCGTCACGCTTGTGTGCGTCGGGACTCATGAACAGGTCGGCTATGAAGAGGATGAGGATGACAGCTATCAGCGACAGCTCTTCTTTCATCACGAGAAATTGACTATAATCCATTTTGCTAATTGAGAATTGAAAATTGACAATTGATAAATTTCCATTATCCATTAATAAAGTTTACGATGGGCAGCACGCTGTCGCCTATCATTCCGCTGATCCACCACGGAGCCATACCCAAGGCAGCTACGCAGACGATGAGGATGATAACCGCCGTGCGTTCGTCCCATGTGGCGTCGGTCAGCGTCAGGTGATGCTCATTGGTACAGGTACCGTAGAGAATCTTACCCACCAGACGCAGGATGTAAACTGCCGTGATGACAATACTGCAGCAGGCGATCACGGTCCACGTGCGGTGGAATACGTCGGCATGCTGGAAAGCACCGTTGAAGATGGTCATCTCGGCCACAAAGCCGCTCAAGCCCGGCAGACCCAGGTTGGCCAGACCGGCAATGACATAACAGACGGAGAGGAACGGCATAATCTTCATCAGGCCCGACAGCTCGCGGATGTCGCGGGTGTGCGTCCGTCCGTAAATCATACCGATGAGGGCAAAGAAGAGGGCCGTCATCAGACCATGGCTCAACATCTGGAGCACGGCACCCGTGCAGGCCGTCTGGTTCATCATCAGGATGGCGAAGAGCACCAGGCCGCAGTGGCTCACCGAGGAGTAGGCGTTGATGTATTTCAAGTCGGTCTGTACGCAGGCCGAGAAGGCACCATAGACGACAGAAATGCCTGTCAGCACCAGGAATATCCAGCCCAGCTCATTGGCAGCTTCGGGCATCAGATACATGGCGATGCGGAAGCAACCATAGCCTCCCAGCTTCATCAGCACGCCCGCGTGGAGCATGGACACCGCCGTTGGTGCCGAAGCATGACCGTCAGGGCTCCACGTATGGAAGGGGAACAGGGCGCCCAGCACGCCGAAGCCCAAGAAGGTGAGTGGGAACCAGATGCGCTGTTGTTCAACAGGTATGTTGTGCAGGGCGGCTATTTCGGTGAGGTTCATCGTGGTGGCGCCGCTACCGTAGTAGATGCCCAGGATGCCTATCAGCAGGAAGGCCGAACCGCCCATCAGCATCAGCGTCAGCTTCATGGCCGAATACTCCTTGCGGCCGCTGCCCCAGACGCCGATGAGCAGGTACATCGGGATCAGCGCCACTTCGTAGAACATGAACATCGAGAAGAGATCGACGGTGATGAAGAATCCGAAGACACCGACCGAGAGCAGGCAGAACCAGAGGAAGTAGGCTTTGACGTCGCTCTTCATCTGCCACGAGGCGAACGTGCCCGTGAAGACGATGATGGCCGACAGTAGCAGCATGGCTACCGAGATACCGTCCACGCCCACTGCGTAATGGATGTTGAGCGGAGCGTACCAGACGACGCTGTCCGTAAGGAGCATCGCGTCCGTAGCGCCTGCTTCCCGCAGGCCGAGGTAATGGAACACAAGATAAATCGCCAGCGCGAGCAGTGCCGAGGAGCCGGCGACCATGACGGCATGGATCTGCCGCGTATTTTTCGAAATCCACAGCCCCAGCATCATCACCAAGGGGATCAGCGGAAACAGAGAAAGTATATTCATAGCGTTCGGATTATCGGAGGATGAGTAATAAAAGGGTCAGGCCGAGCGTCCCGGCAAAGAACCAGATGCAGTAGCGCTGTACGCTGCCGCTCTGCATGAAGCGGATCCCCAGTGCGGCGCTCTGGGTTGTCCGGGCCAGCAGGTTCATGAAGCCGTCCACCACGTGACGGTCGAACCAGGCGATCGGACGCGAAATGCAGCCGAAGATGATCCGGTGCGTGACGAACTGATACGCCTCGTCGATGTAGAAGCGGTGGTAGGCCGCCTTGTGCAGGCCGCTGAAGGTCGTGGCGAGCCGGTCGGCGACGGGCTGTTTGGCCCGCAGGTACATCCAGGTCGCCAGGGCGATCGCAGCGATGGCGACGGTGAGGCTGATGGCCACTACCCCGCCGTCGAGGTGGATCGTATAGGCTTCTCCGTCGCTCGATATGAAATCGCCGAAGGGAATGAATCCCGCGACGCAGGTGATCACGGCCAGGACGACGAGAGGAACGGTCATCGTGGCCGGAGCTTCGTGCGGCGTGTGATGTGCATGCAGTTCCTTGTTCTCCTTGCCCCAGAAGATACCGTAGTAGAGCCGGAACATATAGAAGGCCGTCAGTCCTGCGATACCCGTCATCACCCAGCCCATCAGAGGACTGAATGCGAAGCAGGCGGTCAGGATCTCGTCCTTGGAGAAGAAACCGCTCAACGGCCAGATACCGGCGATGGCCAGACAGGCGACGAGGAAGGTGATGTGCGTGACGGGCATGTATTTGCGCATGCCGCCCATCGCCGACATCTCGTTGGAGTGTACCGCGTGGATGATGCAGCCGGCGCAGAGGAACAGCAGCGCCTTGAACATGGCGTGGGTGAAGAGGTGGAACATCGAAGCCATGTAACCCAGTCCGCCCGTGTGGGGATCGGATGAGGTGCAGACGCCCAGCGCCACGAGCATAAAACCGATCTGCGAGATCGTACTGAACGCGAGCACGCGCTTGATGTCGCTCTGTACGCAGGCTACGACCGCCGCATAGAGCGCGGTGAAAGCGCCGATGTAGGCAACCCAGTGAAGCACGTCCGGAGCATAGCCGATGTAGAGCGGGAACATGCGGGCGACCAGATAGACGCCCGCGACGACCATCGTCGCCGCATGAATCAGGGCCGATCGGACCCTCCATGGCGTCCGGCAGCCAGATATGGAGCGGGAACATGGCGCTCTTGCCCGCTCCGCCGATGAACATAAGTCCGAGGGCCAGCGGGATCATTGTCCCGGCGGCGGCCAGCAGTTGTGCGTCGGGCGTGAAGGAGAATGTCCCGGCATAATAGCCGTAGAAGAGGATGCCGATGAGGAAGCCCAGATCGGCGAAGCGGGTGACGATGAAGGCTTTCTTCGATGCCGCGATCGCTTCGGGCTTGGTGTAGTAGAAGCCGATCAGCAGGTAGGAGCTCACGCCCACCAGCTCCCAAAACAGATACATCTGGAAGATGTTGGTGGCGACCACCAGTCCCAGCATACTCATCGTGAAGAGCGACAGGAAGGCGTAATAACGCTGGAAGCCCCGCTCCCCTTTCATGTAGCCGAACGAATAGATATGGACCATGAGCGACACGGTCGAGATGACGACGAGCATCATCACCGAGATCGGATCGAGCAGGATGCCCATATCGATATGCAGCGTCTGGCTGATCGGGAGCCAAACGGCGTTGTAGGGCATCAGCGTCGGGAAAATGCCCTCCGCGTTACGCCCGGCGCCGAAATAGAGAATGGCCGTGAGGTAGCTCAACACGGTGACCGCACCCAGCACGACCGTACCGATGGCGCCCGCCGCTCCCGGTTTGAGTTTGGTGCCGGCCAGTCCGAGTACCAGGAAACTCAACAGCGGCAATACGAGAATTAGAATGGTAAAATCCATAGTCGATGCGTTTTAATCCGTTACCATTTGAGTTTCTTCAAATCTTTGACCTGGATGTGGCGCAGGTTGCGGTAGATGTTGATGATGATGGCGATAGCCACGGCCGTTTCCGCAGCGCTGATGCCGATGGCGAACAGGGCGAAGAAGAAGCCCTCCAACTGACCCGGAAACAGGAAACGGTTGAATACCACGAAATTGATATCTACCGAATTGAGGATCAGTTCCACCGAGATCAGCATCGCCAGCAGGTTGCGGCGCGTGACGAATCCGTAAATGCACACGAACATCATCACCGTGGAGACA
>ERZ791575.751-NODE-751-length-13173-cov-2.992758_pt1 | contig 13173 bp, 8 predicted proteins | sample MGYA00509970_ERZ791575 | MGnify/ENA primary metagenome ERZ791575 (study PRJEB30046, sample SAMN00791935) | human gut metagenome | study: EMG produced TPA metagenomics assembly of the A metagenome-wide association study of gut microbiota in type 2... | reverse complement strand
GGTCACTGCCCCGCCGTGACCGTAGGCCTCCGCCTTTACCACCGCCATCAGCTCTGTCCCCGGGGCCAATGTGTTCCGCAGCACCTGGGCGTTGTGCCCAAGGGCCGCCAGATCCACCTCCCGCCAGGCCCGAGCGGTGGGGCTGGGCTTCTTTTGAAGCCTCAGCAGGCAAGGGGCGGAGAGCAGCGCACTGAGCGCCAGCACCACAATAAAATGGAGAACACTGTTTTCAATGAGCATTTCTCCCAGTCCCAGTAGCTTTGCCGCTCCCCGGACCAGTACGATGCAGAGGGGATGGAGCACATACATGGCTGTGGAAAATTCCCGGACTTTCCTGGACTCGCCCTTGTTTCCGCCCAGCAGCAGAGAAAAAAGGCATACTATGCACAGGGGGAGGGCGAGGTACATGCTGTCGTGGCGCTGGACATCCATGCGATGGAGCCACAGCCCCTCGGCGCTCATGGCTGCCAGAGAGAGGAAGAAGCCCGCCAGAGACAGCTTTTGGTTCCACCGCCTTCCGGCGGCCCCAAGCAGAAGGAACAGTGGCGCAAAGAACAGGCCATTGCGGGTATAGCCGCACAGTGTAAAAATGCCGTCGTAAAGGGTCCGAAGCAGCGGGATCTGGGAAACCAGTCCATAGTAACTGTCCCCGCCCAGACCGATGAGATAGAGTAGCGCCGCCACAGGCAGAGCCACCCGCAGGCCCAGCCGGCTGAGCCACCGGGCGATGACGATGCCCAGAATGGTCGCCGGGAAATACCACAGGTGGTAGAAGGTGCCGTCCACCAGCAGTTTCCGCAAAACATCCGCCGGACCGGTGAAGCTGCCGGCATAGAGATTCACTGGCAGATACAAAAGGATGCAGACGCCGTAGAGCAGGCAGAGCTTTTTCAGCTGCCGCCCCACACCAGCCCAGTGATTCCGGCTCAGAAAGTACCCAGTGGTCATCAGAAAGAATGGGACTGCCACCCGGGCCAGTACCCGGGTAAGCCAGAAATCAGCCATGGCAGACACATCCGCCAGGGGCGAGGTGTGGTTCATCACCACCAGCAGGACTGCCGCCAGACGAAAGAGGTCCAAAGTCGGGACGGTTTTCTTAGCCGTTCTCATGGGTATCCCCCCACCATGTCAGGATAAATCCCTCCACATTGTCGCCGGATATCTGGCAGCAGCCCTCCGGCACTTCCACCTCTGTGACGGCTCCGGCGGCGGGCACATAGAACACCTGGGCCATGCGGCCGTTTTCCAGAGCGACGCTCCGGGGACCCTGCCGCAAAAAGTCCCGGTACTCCTCCAGACACAGCCCGTTGGTTTCCATCAGCTGGGCGTGGGGCGCCCCCACATAGCGGAAGTGCCACGGCTCAGCCGAGATCCCGGTGACTTCCTCCTTGCCCCGCTGGTAGCGTTCGATAAAGCCGTACCGGGCCGCCAGACGCCTAAATCTTCCGCAGACGCCGTCATAGGGAAAGGCAGGCCGGATGAAGTCGATGTATCCGGCAGCCTTTCCCAGGTCGATGGCGAGGCCGGTCTGATGCTCACTGCATCCTGGAAGGGCCACATCCTGGCGGGTAAATGTCTCCCCATGCTCCGCCATGGAGTCGTCCCAGATCCGCTGCTGTTCCTGCTGGCTCCGCCAGCCGGACACCGGCACGATCTCCCGCTGTCCCCCCGCCTTTTGGATACAGGCAGACAGTAGCTGCCGTGCCCGGCTTTCAAGAAGAATGTCGGGGTGGTGCGGGTCCACCGAGGTCAGCGCAGATCGCTCTTTTTCATGCAGGGGATGCGCCCGGTTGACCAGGACCAGCGGCCCCTGAAAAATCTGCTCCCGGGGAATCGACACGGTTCTCATCCCGCCACCCCCAACTCGATCAGGCGGGTCACCAGCTCCCCAAAGGAAATGCCGATGCCCTGCATCATGCTGGGGTAGCGGCTGTGGGCGGTGAAGCCGGGGATGGTGTTGACCTCATTGAAGACGATCTCCCCATCCGGGGTGAGGAACAGATCCACCCGGGCGAATACCCGGCAGTCCAGGGCACGGTAAATGGTTTTTGCCGCTGCCTGGATCTCTGCCGCCTTCTCCGGCGGGATGCGGGCGGGACAGTGGATGGCGGAGGTCTTTAAGGTGTACTTCTCCTCATAGTTGAAAAAGCCCTCCGACAGCGCAATCTCGTCCACCAGACCCACGGTCAGTTCCTCGTTGCCCATGACCGCGCAGCCCACCTCAAAGCCGGGGATCGTCTCCTCCAGGATCACGGCGCTGTCGTGGCGGAAGGCCTCCCCCATGGCGGCGGGCAGCTCTTCCGGCCCGGAGACTTTGGTGATACCGAAGGAGGAACCGGCCCGGACCGGCTTGACAAACACCGGGTATCCCAGTTCCTCCGCTGCCTGGGCGATCCGGCTGAAATCATCGCTGGAATGAAAGACGTGGCTCCGGGGGACCCGGATGCCGGCCAGGGCCGCCAGCTGGTGGGCCCGGTCCTTGTCCATGCACAAGGCGCTGGACAATGTCCCGCAGCCGATGACCGGGACCCCGGCCAGTTCAAAGAGTCCCTGTACCGTACCGTCCTCGCCGTTCTTGCCGTGGAGGACTGGGAATACCGCGTCAAAAAGGAGACGGCGGCCGGAGCCGTCCAGCAGTAGTAAAGCGTGGGCCTCCCGTTCCACCAGTGGGGTGCAGGGGATACAGTCTGCCGCCTGCTGCCAAGTACCGTCCTCCAGCCGGGAGAGGTCGCCGGTATAGCAGAGCCACTTCCCCTCCCGTGTGATGCCCACAGCCAAAGGAGTATAGCGGGCGGGGTCCATGTGGGACAGCACCGCATAGGCGGAATGGAGAGAAACTTCGTACTCCGTGGAGCATCCGCCGAAGAGAACGAGAATGGTTTTCATGGGATAAGACCTCCTAATCAAAATAAAGCGCCTGGTTCTGATACTGAAATGGTACCAGAACCAGGCGTTTCATACTTGTCTATCTACCAACGGATGCCTTGCAAGTTTTCTGCGAAATTCTTGTGATTTTCTTACGGCGCTTCTGAATGGTCTGACGGAAGACAGATGGTGAAGGTGATCCGATCCTCGGTGCTGTCCGCCCGAATGGTCCCGCCGTGGAGCTCCACGATCTCCTTGGCGATGGCTAAGCCAAGGCCCGCACCACCTGTCCGGGTGGCGCGGGAGCTGTCCAGACGGAAGAACTGTTCAAAGATCCGGTCCAATTTCTCCTGGGGGATGTTCTTTCCCGCATTGGAGAAGGTGAGTACGATTTTCCCGGCCTCTATCCGTCCGGCAATTTCCACCGTGCTGTCCGGCAGGCTATAATAAGACGCGTTGCGCAGGAGATTATCAAAGACCCTTGCCAGCTTATCCGGGTCACAGGAATAGTGCAGCTTGGGCGGCAGATCCAGGCTGCATGACAGCCCCGATTCTGCGAAAATGGGGCGGAATTCGCTGGCGACCTGCTCCAGCATCCGCGTCAGGTCCACGCTCTGCCGCTCCAGCTCCAGGCGAGAGAGGTTGAAGCGGGTGATGTCGAAGAACTCGTTGATGAGGTCCTCCAGCCGCTCCGCCTTCTCCAGGGCGATGCCGGTGTACCTGGCCCGGATCTCCGGGGAGATCTGAGGCTCATCCCGCAGGAGGGTCAGGTAGCCGATGACGCTGGTCAGGGGCGTTTTCAGGTCGTGGGCCAGATAGACGATTAGGTCGTTTTTCCGCTGTTCTGCCTCCCGGGCTGCCCGGGCGTCCCGGAGAGCCTGCTCCCGGGCCAGATTCAGCTGGATGGAGATGTCCTCCAGGGAATCCGGCAGCTGGATGGGCTCCTCACTGGGGCGGGATAATTGCTCTGCCGCATTGGCCACCACGTCCAGCTGCTTGATGGGCTTGGAGATAAAATAGAAGCTGATGACCACCCAGCCCGCCAGCACTGTGACGATGCAGACCAGAACGATGTAGTCTCGAACCCAATTCAGGAAGTCGTAGAGCGGCGAGGGCTGCCAGGTGATGCTGGCGCAGATGATGAAGCCCAGGAATGCCAAGGCCATCACTGCGACCACCCAAGCCATGAGGACCAGCAGGTAGCCGCCCCAGATGCGCAAAGATCTCCGGCGGCTGCGGGTATTTCCTTTCTTACTCAATGGTGTACCCCACCCCCCAAACGGTCTTGATGAATTTGGGCTTTCGGCTGGGCTCGTGCATCTTTTCCCGTAGCCGGGCGATGTGACTCATGACGGTGTTGTTGCTGTCCATAAACGCCTCGCCCCAAACATGTTCAAACAGTTCCTCGCTGGGCACCACATTCCCCCGGTGCTCACATAGATACCAGAGAATGGAGAATTCCAAGGGCGTCAGGGCCAGTTCCTCGCCGAACAGGACGCACTTGTGAGTGGCCTTGGAGATCTGAAGGCCTCGAAAGTCGTATTCGGTGACATCCTGGACTGTCCCCTCCCTGGGGTTGTACCGGGTGTAGCGGCGCAGCTGAGTCTTGACCCGGGCCACCAGTTCCAGAGGATTGAAGGGCTTGGTGATGTAGTCGTCCGCTCCCAAGGTCAGCCCCGTGATCTTGTCCATATCCTCCACTTTTGCGGTGAGCATGATGATGGGGAACAGGTGGTCCTCCCGGATGCGCTGGCAGAGGGTAAATCCGTCCATGTCCGGCAGCATCACATCCAGCACCGCCAGATTCAAGCGTGTCGTCCGCACACAAGCCAGGGCGTCGGAGGCATTATAGAATTTGTGGATGGTGAAGCCTTCGTTTTTCAGATAGACCTCCACCAGATCTGCGATCGCAGTCTCGTCATCGACGACTAAAATATGTGTAGCCATAGTTGCCGGCCTTTCGTGTTTTTCTGCATTATAGCACGGAACGTATAAAAAAGCGAGTATGACTCTTGATTTTTCCTAAACATGTCCTAAAGGGGACTGTTGCGGTCTCCTGTCTGCGCAAAATTCTCACCAGACTGTATCGAAACTACGATCTTCCAGACTCCTGATTTCGTAGGGTCGAAGTCGTGAAGCTGCGCCGCAGTGCTCTGTCATCCTTCGCTGGCAGGATCGGTCTGCGTATCATACGATGAACATTCCTCCAGATCTGCAGCCTGCTACCCGGATAGGCTTTTTTCAGCTTTGTGACAGCACGCTCCCTTGCCTTTTCCACGGCGGACTCCTTCATCATGTGGTACATGCCGATTTCCTTCAGCGAAGTTTTTTCAAATCCGAATACACCGTAGAATTTTCCGAGGATGTCCCTGTCCTTCTTCGGGAGAGCATCAAATAGTTCCTGCAGCAGCTCAATGCAGACTTTTCGATACACGACCTGCTCCGCAGAAACAGAGAGATTCCCAGGCATCAGCCGCTCAAAGGGATCACCGTCATAGCTCCCAGGGATAAGATCATTGACACCAACAAAATGGGTGTTGTAACGGATGTGCTTGACAGCCTGTTCCAGAAGGACATCCATTTTCTCCGCGATCTCTTCGATGCTGAACTGACCTGAATGATATAGCCTTTGTGCCTGCCGGACAGCATCCATCTCGTGCTTGCTCAGAGAAAGATTTCCGATATGTTGCTCCAGCCAACGGGTCATCCGGCCTTTCAGATGTGGGTACAGGTAGGTGGCAAGCACAGCACGGCTCTCATCGTATTCTCTGCTCTGGACCCGTGTCAGAAATTCCAACGCACCCTCGCCGCAAAGATCCTCCAGAATCGTTTTCGTATAGCCGGACAACTCTCCCGGTCTTTCCCTGTCCATATGCAGACAGTTGAACTCTCTGGCAGTCTCCCGGGCGATGCGCCGGATCAGCCCGAGATTCCTGCGGTACAACTCCTCCAGCGCGCGCTCATCACCGCCGTAATATCGGCGGACCAATTCCTCATTGGTCATGGGTCCCACCCGCCTTTGCTTTCGGTGGACGCCCTCGGGGCTTGCTCACTCTGGTGATGCGGCAATATTCATACACTTGCGCAGTAGATATTTGTTCAGAAAACTCCTCAACAGAGATATCCGGGCTGCGCAGCGCATCGTAGAGCCGGTCTCGCACATGATCCTTGGCTCTTCTGGCATCCTCCTGAGAGATAGCTCCCCGCTGCATATCCTTCGTGATCCTGGAAAAGGCAGTCAGCTTGGCCTTCACCTTGGGGTTGTTCTTTGCCAGTTCCTTTTGAACTTCCACCGTGCCAAATTGCCGACAGGTGTAGCCAGGAGCGTGGGGACAGGCCCCTTCGCAGTACAAAGCGTGGACGCCGCTCTTCAGCATGAAGTATTTCCCGCAGATGATGCAGCGGCGGATGTTGTGTCCGCTATTCAGGGCCAGCATATAGTCTGCCTTCATCAGCGCCTGTAAGCTGTCCGTCACATGCTCCTGACAGATGGCCATGGAGCCGTCCGGCAGCTCCCGCGGGACATAGGAGAGCATATATTCATCGTGTCTCCTGTAGCAGTCCCCGTGGTAAGTGATGGGGTTGACGATCAGCTTCTCTGCGGTGCGATCATCGTTATAGAAACCATAGAGCGCTGCCGCATAACTTTCCGGCCCATTGGTCGTGAGTGTGGAGAGGATAAACTTGATGAAATTCCGGATGGTAGGAACAAAGGCACGGATGTCGTGAAGATACATCATGTAGCGGTCGATGTATTTCTTGTAGGCACTCCAGGTATCTTCGCACGCTCCCAGGAGGCGAAACATCTCGTAATAAAACAACTCGCCCTTTTCCTCGCTGCCCTCTCTGCGACGAAACAGATCCAGCAGTCCCAAGGAGATTTCAGGATCGCTGTCCCCATCATCGCTCTGGAAGAATTCTTCCGCTGAGGCGCTGAGAAGTTTTGTCTGATCATCCTCTGAAAGGCTGTGCTCCTCGGGAGGAAACAAGCTGAACTGTCCTGTGATCTCCCGTATCACCGAAAAGAAAGCGTCATAGCAATCGTCCGGTAGCAAGCGGAACACAGTATATCGGCGAAGTTCCTGACAGAGCTGCTCCATCTCATCATTCAGTTTCCACCAAAGTTCACTCTTGCGGACATACTCGTAGATGTCCATAAGGGTACGGATGCGCACCATCCGTTCGTGCAGAGGGTGGTAGTCATCCGGTGATAGATTCAGCAGATCTTCGGTCAGCCTGCCTGCCTCAAACTGCTGCCCGTTCAGCTCCAAGGTGCTGCCGTAGGTATAGAATATGATGCTCCCCTCCATTTCCGCTGGCCCCCTCCTCTGCAATAATTTGTCCTACTTGATTTTTAATCTGTCCATGCTTTTTATCAGGATACCATCTTTTCCACCACAATACAAGCAGAGGGGCAAGGGGATGCTCAAAAGTCCTGTGGGCACTGCTCCTCTAAAAGAATACTACTCCCACTTCTTTCGAGGTGGGAGATTTTTGTATTCAGATATTTTGAATTGGAGGTACTGACTATGAGCAACAAAATGGACCGTCCTCTGGTCACGGTGGACGGTAGGACGCTGATGGACCGTCCGCTGGAGCCGCTCAATTTTGTGGTGGACACGCTGATCTCTCAGGGTCTGCATATCCTGGCGGGTTCACCCAAGGTGGGCAAGTCCTGGCTGGCCCTGTGGCTGGCGGTGACGGTGGCCAAGGGAGAACCGGTCTGGGGAATGAGCGTGAAGCAGGGCACCACCCTCTATCTCTGCCTGGAGGACTCCGTCCTTCGCATCCAGAACCGCCTCTTCGAGATCACAGAGGACGCGCCGGACAGCGTCCATTTCTGTACGGAGTGCGCTCCCATCGGCCAGGGGCTGGAGGAGCAGGTGGAGGGCTTCCTCGTAGCTCACCCAGATACTGTTCTGGTCCTCGTCGATACGCTGCAGATGGTCCGCCCCGTCCACGATGCCACCTACGCCAATGACTACCGGGACCTGTCCGTGCTGAAGCGGCTGGCGGACAAGCACGGCATCGCCATCCTGCTGATCCATCATCTGCGAAAGGAAACTGCCGATGATGTGTTCAACCGTATCTCCGGTACGACAGCCATCAGCGGGGCGGTGGATTCCAGTTTTACTCTGGTGGAAGATCGGCGCGGCAGCGGTAAGGCGAAGCTCTCCTGCATCGGTCGTGACATTGAATACCGGGAGTTGTCTCTGGAACGCAACGTTGAAAACATGTGGGAGATGGTAGCAGACAGCAGAACGCAGCCGGAGCTACTGGGCGACCGGATCACCTATCTGGTCTCTGAACTGATGCGCGACCGTACGAAATTTATCGGCACTCCCACAGAGCTGTCTGAAAAAATCGACCCTGTCGGTATGGAGCGTATCTCGCCTAAGAAAGTGTCCCGCCTGATCCTGCAAAACCTTGACGCGCTAAGCAAAATCGGAATTTCCGGTATGGTGCGCCGCAGCAACGGGAAGCGGCTCATCGAGCTGCGCCGTGCCGAAAGTGACGATGCCCAGGGTGTACCTGTGGTCGCCCCTGTTGACCCTGTTGGGGCGCTGTGCGGCGATTTGCGGGAGATTGCCGGGCATGGCGAGTAAACACCCGCAGGGAAAAAGAAACGCCGTTTGTGGCCATTTGTGGCCGAAAGCGGAGCGCGGGTGTTCGGTGCAGGGAAATCACCTCCTTGGAGGTGGCCAGCATCGCGTTTGTCTGGTCTGCGGCAACGCCGCTGCCTGACTTCCGCATGAATTCCGGGCAGAAGCCCGGGCCCACTTTATCTACGATTTGGAGGAAACGACATGAAAAAAGATGTTAAATTCAGCACCCGCATGGCGTCCACAGACCGGGAGGCCATCAAGGAGTTGGCGAAGCAGTCCGGGATGTCCATGAGCGACTACGTCACTGCCTGCTGCCTGGGAAAGCAGGTGGTGGTCATCGACGGCCTGAAAGAAGTGCTGAAGGAGCTGAAGTCCATCGGCAGAAATCTGAACCAGCTCGTCACCCTGGCGCACATGGGACGAGTGACCGTGATCGATCTGGAAAGCGTATGTCGGGCGTTCTCTGAACTCTGTGGTGCCGTTCGGATGATCCTTGAACGAAAGCGCTGGTAAGCTATGGCTATCATCAGCTTCACAAACTACAAGCGGGGCCAGACCACCGGATGCATGAGCGCCGTGATGCGGTATACCATGCAGGATAAAAAGACCGAGTTCGAGGGGCAGCAGTTGGTCACAGGTATCAACTGTCAGCCGGAATCTGTCTACGCGGATTTCATGACCACCAAGCGGCTCTACCACAAGACGGACGGTGTACTGTTCTATCACATGGTACAGAGCTTCCCGAAAGGCGAAGCAGTCGACCCGGTCACCGCTCACGCGGCCGCGCTGAAGCTGGCCGAGTACTATGAGGGATACGAAGTTCTGGTCTGCACCCACACAGACCGTGAGCACATCCATTCCCACTTCCTCATCAACTCGGTCAATTTCGATACCGGACGGAAACTGCATATCGCAAAGGAGCAGCTCCAGGAACTGCGGCAACGTAACGACATGGTCTGCAAGGAGTTTTCACTTCCTGTATTTCAACCCAGGGAACAAAAGCAGAAAACAAAGACTATGACCATCGGAGAGTATCACACGGCAGCCCGCGGTCAGAGCAAGAAGCTGCAGCTCACGAATATCATCAATGACTGTATGCGCCACGCTTCCAACCGCGAGGAGTTCATTGCGCTGATGGAGAGCGAGGGCTACAAGGTTCGCTGGGAAAAGTCCCGAAAGAATATCACCTATACCACGCCGAGTGGCTGGCAGTGTCGGGACCGTTTGCTGTTCGGTGACAAATATCTAAAGGAGAACATGGAATATGAATTCAGGATCAGAGAAGAAATTATCTATGGACGAGCTCATGGCCCTGAACCGGCCCGAGCCTTCACCGCAGCCGACAGCGCAGGAGTCGAGTTCACCGATCACGCCCATTGTCATCCAGTGTCCGTTGCCGGAGGCTCTGACGATGCTGACACAGAAGACAGAATCCATCGGGTGGGAAGTGCGTGGAATGCGGGAGTATCTTCCGAACCTGAGATCACACACAGACCTGACAGCGGTGCAGAACAGCATGGCGAAGATCCAGAAATCGTTGACGGAGATGACCACTCTGCTGGAACAGGCTGGGAAGAAGAAAGAAAAGCATTCCTGCAAATGGCTGGACTGGCTTCCGGACTTCGACCTGATCGTAGTGGCCAAATGGATCGTACTGGTACTGCTCATCGTGGCGGCACTGCTGGGGATGGGGTATGGCACAGCGACAGTGGTCAGCAACATCCGCAACCTGTTTCTATGAAGCCGATCCACGCTGGACTGTATGGTCTGGCGGTAACTGGAGCGTTACTGGATGATGGTAACGAAGATGTCGAGGAACGTTACCGCCGTATCCAGGCAGAACAGGAAGCCAAAAATATCGGCGCTGTCATCGGACTGGTGGCCGGCGTAGCCATGGTGCTCACACAGGATGAGCAATCATCTACAGAACAGCAGTGGACCGAAGATCAGCAGGCAGAACAAACACAGCAGCAGACCATGTAACGGTCTGCTATTTTTGTTGCCTGACTGTAGCGTCAGGGGAAAGGAACGATATGGCGTATAAATTCAAATACAATGAGCGTCCCCGCTCCTACAGTGAAGAAAAGCATGGAGATGAGGATATTCCCTCTGCCAAGGCAGTGCGGGATACCGCAGTGGAAGAAAGGGACGACAAGATTATAAAAAGCCGCCGACAGCATGTATGCGGCAGAGAGTACATTGTGTTCGCGGAATTCAGTTTCGGAGGAACGCAATCTACGGTCGATCTTATGAAACAGGTCATCGACCTGGAGCAGGACGCAAAAAATATTTCCGCCTGAAAAACAGGTTCGCATAGACAAACAAACCGATTGAGGGTATTGTATGGTTGCAATCTCTCAATCGGTTTGGCGTTTTATGAAGGAGGTCAATATGTTACAGCCAAACCAAAAGATCACGGCGCTCTATTGCCGTCTGTCCCGAGATGATAATCTGGAGGGCGACTCCAACAGTATCCAGAACCAAAAACTTATCCTGCAAAAGTACGCCGATGAGAATGGGTTCCAGAACACCAGATTTTATGTGGACGATGGCTATTCCGGCGCGAATTTCAATCGCCCAGCCTTTGAACAGATGATGGATGACATGAGCAACGGCGACATCGCCGTCATCATCACAAAGGATCTTTCCCGCCTTGGAAGAAACCAACTGCACACCGGTCTTTATATCGAGGAGATATTCCCTTCCAATGATGTGCGCTACATCGCTGTCAACGACAATGTTGACACCAAGTATGAAAACAGCAACGAGCTGATGCCTTTCAAGAATTTGTTCAATGAGTGGCACGTGCGGGACTGCAGCCGCAAGGTGCGGAATGTAGTGAACGCCAAGGCACAGCGGGGAATCCGGGTGGGGACACGAGCTCCTTACGGCTACCGCAAGGGTGCAACCAAGGACTCTCCTCTGTTGGTGGATGAGGAGGCGGCGGCTGTCGTCAAACGCATCTTCGCCATGTGCGCCGGCGGAATGGGACCAGCCCAGATTGCAAAGCAGCTCAAGAAAGAATGCATCTACAGTCCATCCATGTACGCCTATACGAAATTCGGCACATCCCATTCCGGGCTGAATGCAGAGCGGCCCTACAACTGGACTGGCGACATGGTGGCGGATATGCTTCAGAACATGGTCTACCTTGGGCACACGGTCAACCTTCGCTACAGCACCAAGTCCTACAAGGACAAAAAACGATGTGAACGCCCCAAATCAGAGTGGCTTATCTTTGAGAATACTCATGAAGAGCTGGTGGATCAGGAAACCTGGGATATCGTACAGGAGGTGCGATCTCATAAGCGCCGCCGCACGAATATGGATGAGCAGAATATGTTCTCTGGATTGGTGTATTGTGCGGACTGCAGTAAGCCCATGGTATTGCACCGGGCGCACACCATGAAGCCGGAACAGAATCATTTCACCTGCCGCACCTACAAGAAGGACGGGGCAGAAGTGTGTAGCGCTCACTATATCCGGGAAGTGGCACTGAAGGAAATCGTGCTGGAAACAATCCGCAGAGCCACAGAGTTTGCCAGGAGCGACCCGGAGCGGTTCGCCGCATATATTCAGCAAAAGCAATCTACTGAGGTGGCAAAGGAGATCCGGGGGTTGGAGCGGGAATTGTCCACGATGCGGAAACGGGATGGCGAACTGGATGTAGTGTTCAAGCGGATGTATGAGGACAGCGCCTTGGGACGGGTGAGCAATGAGCAGTTCCGTTTGCTGTCTGAGGCATACTCCAAGGAGAAAGCGCAGCTGGCCGAAGCCATCCCTGCCACGGAGGAGCGCCTGGAGAAACTACGCAGTAGCATGGCCAACGCCAAGAACTTCATCGCCAAGGCCAGAAAGTTCACCGACATGACGGAACTGACCCCGGAACTGCTCCGCACCTTTGTGGCGAAAATCATCGTGTATGAGAAAGAGGTCAAATACTCCAAGCACGCACCGCAGAAGATCCACATCTGTTTTCGGGACTTCAACCTCAACGAGACAGACGATATGCTTCTATGCGGAGAGACAACAGAAAAGGCAGACAGTACAATTGCACTGCCTGCCTAATCCGAGGACACGCTTCAAGGTACCCCTATCAGGAGTAGCGGAAGCGTCCTCTTTTTTGATTCAGTGGAGAATTTACAAAAACTTCTCCCATTTCCGCCGCTTTCCATGGTATGATGAAAATAACCGATTATTCCTGATAGAAAGAGGAGACCGCCATGTCACAGGTGACCAAACGCGCGCTCGAGGCGTCGCTCAAAAATCTGCTGCTGCAAAAGCCTCTGAGCAAGATCACCATCAGCGATATCACGGAGGACTGCGGCATCAACCGCATGACGTTTTACTACCACTTCAAGGACATTTACGACCTTGTCGAGTGGTCGTGTCAGGAGGACGCCAGCAAGGCGCTCGCAGGCAATAAGACCTACGAGACGTGGCAGCAGGGTTTTTTGCAGCTCTTTAAGGCCGTGCAGGACAACAAGCCATTCATTATGAATGTCTACCACTCCGTCAGCCGCGAGCAGGTGGAAAACTACCTCTACAAGGTCACCTACGACCTGCTTGAGGGCGTAGTCGAGGAGCAGGCGCAGGGCATGAGCGTGCGTGACGAGGACAAGGCCTTCATCGCAACGGTCTACAAGTACGCCTTTGTCGGTCTGATGCTCGACTGGATCAAAAACGATATGAAGGGCGACTC
>ERZ791575.747-NODE-747-length-13214-cov-2.331484_pt1 | contig 13214 bp, 10 predicted proteins | sample MGYA00509970_ERZ791575 | MGnify/ENA primary metagenome ERZ791575 (study PRJEB30046, sample SAMN00791935) | human gut metagenome | study: EMG produced TPA metagenomics assembly of the A metagenome-wide association study of gut microbiota in type 2... | reverse complement strand
AAGGAAAATCCAATCACGGATTACGTGATTCTGCAGTTACACGGCGGTGGTTATACGGGAGCTGTGCGCAATGCGTATTATGTGTTTGCAGGATTATATAACGAGCTGAGCCATGCATGCAATGTGCTTACTCCGGATTATCGTGTGGCCCCGGAGAATCCATATCCGGCGGCACTTGAAGATGCATTGGCATCATACCGCTGGCTGCTTTCCAAGGGATATTATGGAGAACAGATTATCCTTGCCGGAGATTCGGCAGGCGGTGGACTGGCGATGGCACTCTGTATGGAACTGCGCACAAATGGCGAGCCGATGCCGGCGGGATTAGTTGCGATGTCGCCGTGGACGGATCTGGCGATCACGGGAGAATCGTACACGAAGAACCGGGAGATCGATCCGGTCTTTGGTGCAGATGGCGGTGGAGAGATGCTGCTGCACAGCCCGTATATCGGAGAAAATGATGCGAAGAACCCTTTGATTTCGCCTATGTATGGTAACTTTACCGGATTTCCGCCGATGCTGATTCAGGTCGGTACACACGAGATGCTGTATGATGATGCGGTATCGGTTGCGAAGAAGGCAAAGGAACAGGGAGTTCCGGTACGATTCACAGTATATGAAGGTATGTTTCATGTGTTTCAGATGAGCGGCACGGTGATACCGGAGTCAAAGCGCGCCTGGGAAGAGGTGGGCGCATTTATGCATAAAGTGATGGGACAGTGGTAAAAGTGTGGAGGTAGACAACGCATGCGGATTGCATTGGCACAAACGAATATCCTATGGGAAGACAAACAGGCAAATCTCGCCCGGGTAGAGGAATTTGTGATAGCCGCAGATGCGGAGATCGTATTGTTCCCGGAGATGAGTCTGACGGGATTCTCGATGCATACCGATGTGACAGCAGAAATTTGTCAACCGGATGCTGAGATACAATCGCGTGCGCAAATGGATAGCACACCGGACATGACGAACCAACCAACAACCGGCTGGACGATTGAACAGATAAAAACACTTGCAAGGCGGCACCACAAGACAATCGGCATCGGCTGGGTGAAAAAGACAGAACCACTCTGTGAAAACCATTATTCGATCGTAACGCCGGATGGCGGCGTTGCAATGGACTATGCTAAGATCCATCCGTTTTCCTACGGTGAAGAACATGCACATTTCCGGGGTGGAGAGAAGCCTTGTACCGGAAAACTCGGAGAATTTCAGGTAGGTCTTGCAATCTGCTATGATCTCCGCTTCCCGGAACAGTTCCGGACGATGGTGCCGGAGGCTGAGATTTTTATTGTGCCTGCAAACTGGCCGGAGGCACGTACGTCGCATTGGAAGACATTACTTGCGGCACGAGCCATCGAGAATCAGTGCTATGTGGCAGGGGTGAACTGTTGCGGTGATATGGACGGACAGTATTATTCCGGGGATTCGGGGGTGTATGCTCCGGATGGCAGCCTGCTTGTGCCGATGAGGGAAATCCGGCTTGCAGATGATTCCTGCAAGGAAGAAAAACTACTTGTGTATGATATACAAAACGATGTGACAAAGATCCGGGATGCATTTCCTGTGTTGCAGGATCGAAAAGAAATGAAATGTTCTTAATAAAATCTTAAATATATGAAATCTAGTATCTTAAAATTCATTTTGCGATAATACAGGTATCATAACAACAGGGATACCTGTATGGTCGGAGATTACCGATAAGGAAGAGGAGAACAATATGTATAACATTTTAGTCTGTGATGATGAGAAGGATATCGTGGAGGCACTTGGTATTTACCTGTCTGCAGAAGGGTACCAGGTGACGAAAGCGTACAACGGACAGGAGGCATGTGAGAAGCTGAAAACCGGGGATGTACAGCTTGTACTGATGGACATCATGATGCCGGTGATGGATGGTATCACAGCGATGAACGAGATTCGCAAGATGTCCAATGTTCCGGTCATTCTGCTCACAGCGAAAAGTGAAGATACAGATAAGATTCTCGGTCTTTCCGTCGGTGCCGACGACTATATTACCAAACCATTTAACCCGGTTGTTATGATCGCAAGAGTAAAAGCACAGCTACGCCGTTACATGATGCTTGGCGGAAATGTTCCGAAGGAACCGGAAGCGGATACGCTTACCATCGGCGGCGTCTGTCTGGATGACAGGGCGAAGAAGGTTACGATTGACGGAGATATGGTAAACCTCACCAAAACAGAGTATGCAATCCTGAAATTCCTGATGGAACATCCGAATACGGTCTATGCACCGAAGGATATCTATCGTGCAGTCTGGGAGGATGCTCCGTTTGGACAGGAGGGCACCGTTGCGGTACATATTCGCCACTTGCGTGAGAAAATCGAGGCAGATCCTTCGGAACCACGCTACATCAAGGTAGTCTGGGGACAAGGGTATATGTTTGGGAAGGAATGATAAAATGGACAAATTAAAGAAAAGTGCAGTGGCAAAGGTGGTTGCTGCAATCCTGCTTTCTGTATCGCTTTTTATGGCAGTGGTTTCCGGCTGTGTGGTAGTTGCGGCGATTTCGTACGGCGATTCCCGCCAGATGCAGGCGGAGGCGATTTACGATGGCTATATGGGAAATCTCGTGGATAATTCCTCGTATCAGGTGGACGAATACTACAAGGCATATGTGGAAAGTCAGGATGATACGCAGGAGAATCATACGATACGGTATTATAAGGATTATTTCAATGAGAAAAACAGCAATTTCTACTTCGAGGTCGTACCAGATGATGCAAAGAAGTATCCAACCTTGTCGAATTACAAGGCAGAAGAGTATCAGTATCATGACGTAAGATCCAGGCAGATAATGACCTATACCGGACAGACGACGATCACCTGTAAGCTTTCTCTGGAGGATATCATTGATTTCTGGAAGAACAATTATGTACCGGACGAATATGATGAGGATTACAGCAGCTATGAAGCGGACGAAGATGTATTTGCAACATCCGGGGAAGTTCCTGCGTCAATCCGTGACATGTACTGGGATTGGAGCAATATTTCCTTTGCGGATATGACCGTGGTTGACACTGCCGTAGATGACGAAGGCAATGCGGATCCGTATATTCAGCTTGACAACACAAATTTTATTTATTATCTCTCGAACAATTCCGCTTATCAGAAGGCAGTTGCACGTGCGACGAAGAAAGCCGGTGATGTGCAGATATACAATGAGAGCCTGACGCTGGATTATGACGGCAGCCTGACGCAGGGCATTGATATGTATACACCGGTTTCTTACACGCTGTATGCCTATGTCAGATCCGACCTGACTGCACGTGATATCTATGCAGAGTCGATCGTGCTGCGGTATTGTAAGCCGGTTGTAAAGGCGGCACCCTATACGCTTGCTGCTTCGATCATTTTGATTCTGGTTATGGGCGGATTTTTGATCACTGCATCCGGGCACAGAAAAGCGCAGGAACAGATTACCTGCAATGCGTTCGACCGGATACCGTATGATCTGTTTTTGTATGTATTCTTCGCGGCTTTTGCAACGGGAGTCAATGTAATTAATTATTATGTATATTCCGGGATTGATGAGCTGTTTTTAGCAGCAATCTATCTGGCTGTCGTGGCGTTGCTTTTCCCGCCGCTTTTGATGACGACATCAACCAGAATGAAGGTTTCCGGCTGGGCAATGTTTGCAAACACATTGATCTGGCGGCTTTGTAAACTGCTTGTGCGGCTTGTGAAATGGGCGTTTGGCAAGCTTCGGGATTTATTCCGTTTCCTTGGAAGATATTTTAACCTCTATTGGAAATGGATTGGTGGATTGGCAGGAATCGCACTGCTCCGGTTTATTCTCGTGGCTGCGAGTGGTTCTATCGGACTAGCAATCGTGCTGGATCTGGTATGTGCGGTTTTGCTTGCAGTCTTCCTGATCCGTGTGATCGTGCAGATGTATCAGTTGAAGGATGGCGCGAAGAAGATCGCAGACGGCGAAACCGATTATAAGATCGACACGACACATATGCTGCCGGAATTTGCGGCACATGGCGAGACATTAAATTGTATTCAGGACAGTGTGCGCGTGGCAGTGGCAGAGCGGATGAAGAGCGAGCGGATGAAGACGGAGCTTATCACGAACGTTTCCCATGATATCAAGACACCGCTTACGTCTATTATCAATTACGTGGATATCCTCTCCAAGGAGGAAGATTTAAGTGACAAGGAAGCGGAATATCTGGAAGTGCTACAGCGGCAGTCTGCAAGGCTCAAGAAGCTGATTGAGGATCTGATTGAAGCGAGCAAGGCGTCTACGGGTAACCTGGAAGTGCATATGGAACCGACCGATGTGGAAATGCTCTTAGAACAGGCACTCGGAGAATTCGAAGAGCGGCTCGCGGCATGTAAGCTGCAGCCGGTTGTGACGAATCATCTGACGAAGAGATATGGTGCACAGGCGGACAATCATGTAATGGCAGATGGAAGACATCTGTGGCGTGTATTTGACAATCTGATTGGAAATATCATCAAATACGCCCAGCCAAACAGCCGGGTATACATTGATATTGATGAGGCAGAACAGGGAGAGATCACAGTGACTTTCAAGAACATCTCGAAGGAAGCACTGAACATCTCCGGTGATGAGTTAAAGGAACGGTTTGTACGTGGTGACCGTTCAAGAAATACAGAGGGCAATGGACTCGGACTATCCATTGCGCAGAGCCTGATGGAATTACAGAACGGCAAAGTGGAAATAATGATTGACGGAGACCTCTTTAAGGTTGTATTATTGTTAAAGACCGGAAACTGTAAAAATTAGGTGAAATTTGGGTAAAAACCAGCAGACCGGCTTATAAAATGTCAATAAAGAGAATAGGAGAAAAAGATGGATATTTTTGACGTTCTATCCATGGTTGGTGGTCTCGCATTGTTTTTGTACGGTATGCATATAATGGGAGATGCATTAGCGAAGATGTCAGGTGGTAAGCTGGAAAAGGTACTCGAACGCCTTACCTCCAATAAGTGGTCTGCTGTATTGCTTGGCGCAGGTGTGACGGCAGTCATTCAGTCATCCGGAGCAACGACGGTTATGGTCGTTGGTTTTGTTAATTCCGGTATCATGAAGCTCAATCAGGCAGTTGGTATTATCATGGGTGCGAATATCGGTACAACGGCTACATCGTGGTTGCTGTCGCTTTCCGGTATTGACGGTGGAAGCTTCTTCCTTCAGATGCTGAAGCCGACCTCTTTTACGCCGATTCTGGCTGTGATTGGAGCGATTTTAGTTGTATTTTGCAAGAGTGAGAAGAAACATAACATCGGAACAATCTTGCTTGGGTTTGCGATTCTGATGTATGGTATGACCGCAATGAGTTCGGCAGTGGAACCACTCAAGGATGTTCCACAGTTTACACAGATTCTGACAAAGTTTGAGAATCCGCTTCTCGGAGTTATTGCAGGTTTTGTATTGACGACAATCATGCAGTCTTCCTCTGTGTCCGTAGGTATTTTGCAGGCGCTTTGTTCCACGGGCGCTGTCTCCTATGCACTTGCCCTCCCTATCATTATGGGACAGAATATCGGCAGCTGTACGACTGCGATGATTTCAAGTGTGGGAGCAAGTAAGGACGCAAAACGTGCGGCAGCGGTTCATTTTTACTTTAATGTAATCGGAACGGTTGTGTTCATGTTAGTATTTTATATCTCCAATGCATTTGTACATTATGCATTCCTGCCGCAGGCAGCAAATGAGGTAGGAATTGCAACGATCCATTCAATCTTTAATATTGCAGCAACGATTGTGCTGCTTCCACTTTCCGGATTCCTGGAGTTTCTTGCTGTCAAGACCATCAAGGATGACGACGAGGAAGAGGACGAGCTTAGCAAGCATGACAAGGTGTTGCAGCTTCTGGATCCTGTATTCTTAGAGAGACCTGGTTTTGCGATTATGCAGTGTCAGAAGGTAGCTTCTGCGATGGCAGAGCTCTCTATGAAATCCGTTGGACGCGCAGTCGGATTGCTTACCGCATACGATGATGAAATAGCGGAACGGATCCGCAAGGAAGAAGATACCGTCGACAAATATGAGGATCAGCTTGGCACGTATCTGCTCCGGCTCTCCACGAAAGATCTTTCGAAGGAAGATGGACACCGTCTGTCACTGATGCTTCATTCGCTGGGAGATATTGAGCGTATCTCGGATCTGGCTGTGAATATACTGCTGGCAGTGGAACAGATGCATAAGAAAGAACTGATCTTCTCGAAGAAGGCGATGGATGAGCTTGCTGTCTACAGCAAGGCGCTCAAAGATATCCTGACAATGACAGTCGATGCATTTGAACAAAATGACCGTTATAAGGCGGCACTTGTACAGCCTTTGGAAGAATTGATGGACGATATGAACAAAGAACTCAAGAAACGTCATGTCAAGCGTCTGCGTAAAGGCAAATGTACGATTGAGCTTGGACTTAGTCTGTCAGATATCTCGGATACTTACGAGCGTATCTCCGATCACTGCTCGAATATTGCTACCTGTGTGATCCAGGTGGAGGATGATGAACTCGATGCACATGAACACCGCAAAGAAGTGAAGGAGCAGGATGCAAAGTGGTACGATGAACAGTACAGAGCGTATGAACAGAAGTATGCACTGCCATAACAGTTGATAATAATAGAAAGAATATGCACGGATGTGCATGCAGGTCATCATGCTGATACATGGTGACGGGTAATAACATGTCTTCGATAGACCTGCATTTTATCTGCAGACAGATGAAATGCAGGGGCAGATAGTTGTAAATAATAATTGATTCTGCTATATTGGGGACATGTTATTTTTATACAGATTTTTGGATTTGTATAATACGAGGTAAGCGGGAATAACAAAATCGGTAGACAGGAAAGAGGGAAGAGGTTATGAAGCTCGAATTAAAAGATATAAGAAAAAGCTTCGGGGAAAAAGAAATCCTGCATGGGGTCAGCTTCGCGGTGGAGAGCGGACGGGCACTCGGATTGCTTGGTCGAAATGGCGCAAGACGACGACGATCCGGATTATCATGGATGTATTCCATGCGAATTCTGGTGAGATTATGCTCGATGGAGAAATATTTCACCCGACGGCAAGCCAGGTTGGATATCTGCCGGAGGAACGGGGACTTTACCCAAAGAAAAAAGTACGTGACCAGATGGTGTATCTGGCTATGCTCCGGGGCATGAATAAGAAACAGGCGAATGAGAGCACAGTGAAATGGCTGGATCGTCTTCATGTATCCGAATATATTGACCGGAATTTAGAGACATTATCAAAAGGAAACCAGCAGAAGGTACAGCTTGCGGCAACTCTGGTCGGTGAGCCACAGTTAGTCATATTAGACGAGCCGTTTTCCGGGTTAGATCCGGTCAATGCACAGGTGTTAAAGGACGTCATCCGGGAATTGATCCGCGAAGGCCGCATCGTTATTTTCTCCAGCCATCAGATGAGCTATGTGGAGGAATTCTGCGAGGATATCGCAATTATTAACCATGGCGATGTCGTATTGTCCGGACATCTCGATGATATCAAGGATACGTACGGACGTGGCAGAAAGACGATATCGGCGGACAATTACAGCCCACAGGAGCTGGCTGATATCTGCAGGGAGAAGCTGTCTTCTTATGCAGCTGTTGAGCGCGTGACTAAAAAGTACGTGGTGCTTGAACTGAAAACCCAGGCTGATATGTGGCAGATCCTTGATATTTGCAAACAGGCAGGAGTTGAAATTCACCAGTTTGGAGCCTATGAGCCATCCTTGAATGATATCTTTATCTCTTGTGTCGGGGATGAAGAACCGGATACAGAAGCAGCAAAGGAGGCGGTATAACATGAAACAGTTTTTCACGATATTAAAGTTTGAGCTGGACAACTATTTTAAGAGCAAGTCATACGTGATATCCACAATCCTGATTGCTGTTTTGGCAGCGGGTATCATGTTCGTGCCGCGTGTCAAGGATGCAATTACGGGAGATAAGAAGGATTCTACCGTTCAGGACAGCACTTCAAAGGAGGATTCTTCCGCAGATGCGGATGCAGAGCATACATACGGGGTCTACGATCCGGATGGAATTTTGATCATTGACGTGGATGGCTCGGTATGGGGGTCTATGGAAACAGGAATAAATCTGGTCAGCTTTGACAGTGAGGATGCTTTGAAAAAAGCGGTTGAAGACGAAAAAGCGGCCGCCGGATTTGCGGTTCGTTCGCTGTCTGATTACGATTATTATGTATATAACAAGAGCATGGATAATTCCGATGCAGCTGTCTTTGACAGCTATCTGGGGATGCTTGTCAAGCTGGATTACTGTGAGAAGCATGATCTGGATCTGAATGAATTCATGGAGGCGTCATATAAGGAGATTACCCATGATGAGTATGTCCTTGGCAAGGACAGCACACAGAATTTCTGGTATTGCTATGTGCTTGTGATCCTGATATTTATGCTCATCATCATGTATGGCATGAGTATTGCGTCCTCTGTTACAAATGAGAAGAGCAACCGTTCCATCGAGATTCTGGTTACCAGTACCGATTCAACGGCGCTGTTGTTCGGCAAGGTATTTGCAGGTGCCGTGGCAACGGTATTTCAGGTCGGAATCATTGCTGTCTGTCTGCTTGGTTCATACCAGTACAATAAAGATTTCTGGAGCATTGACCTTGGCATGTTCCTGGATATCCCAGCCAATGTATTGGTTGTATTTGCAGTATTCGGCATTGGCGGATTCCTCTTCTATGCGTTTATGTACGGCGCGCTTGGGGCGCTGGTATCGAAGATTGAGGACTTGAACAAGTCCGCCGGATCAGCACAGATGATTATCATGATCGTATATTTTGTGGTGCTGCTTCAGCTTGACAAGGTGGATGGCGTACCGATGAAAGTCTGTTCTTTCCTGCCGTTTAGCTCTTACAGTGCCATGTTTGCGCGTGTGGCGATGGGACATGTACAGACATGGGAGATCATCGTATCTGCGGTCATTCTGTATATTTCCGTTGCTCTTATGGGTGTGATCGGAGGTAAGATCTTCCGGAGTTCGACATTGCGTTACGGAAATCCGATCAAGCTTACAACAGCAATCAAAAACCTGCGTAAGAAGGATTCATAATGAGTTTGGGAAAGAAAAATGGTGGCTAGATCCAGCCACCATCGAATTTCAATATTTCGCCAGTCATATAATCCGGCATTGCCAAAATATGAGAGATACAGGCGGCGGCTTCTTCGGGAGCCGCCATTTTTTCTGCCGGGATTTCCTCGCAGAGGGCCTTCTTCTCTTCGACAGACAGATGACCGTTCATGGTTGTATCCACCGCACCGAAAGCAATCGCATTGACCGCGATATGGCTTGGGGCAAGTTCCTTTGCAAGTGCCATCGTCAGGCTGTTGATGGCGCCCTTCGTTGCTGAATAAGCAACTTCACAGGATGCACCGACGAGTCCCCAGACGGAGGAGATATTTAAGATGCGTCCATACTGGTTTCGTACCATATCAGGAATCACAGCATGGCAGGTGTTGTAGACGGAAGTCACATTGATGCGCAGGATGCGGTCGAATTCTTCCGGCGTCAGATCCTGAAAAAGTCCGACGAGCGAGATACCTGCATTGTTGACGAGTGTATCGACTGGATGCCCGGATGCGGCAAGTGACTGGACGCAATCTTCGACAAATGCGAAGTCAGACACATCTCCGGTAAATGGAATGCATTCACAATTGGTTGTGGTGTGAATCTGATTGGCGACGGTATTTAGTTTTCCGTCGGTATTCCGGCTCACAATGGCAACACAGTCGTATTCTTTTGCTAACTGATAGGCGGTGGCTTCGCCGATTCCGCGGGAAGCACCGGTAATAAGAGCTGTTTTCATGGGATTGGGACCTCCTTGTTATTCTTGAAATATCTATAGCAGGATGCAACTTTTTCACAAAAAATCCATACTACGATTATGCTATAAATGGTTGAAAAAAACAACAACATTTGCTATACTTGAAAAATGTATTGAAAAAAAGACTAGAATGAGCGACGGTAGATACGAATAGAAAAAGATGGAAACAACGTATGACGTAGATAGGAGAAAATTATGAGTGGAAAAAAACAGCAGACGGCAGCAGGATTGTTCTTTTCAATGTTGCTTCGCGCAGCCGTTATTATATTAGGACTTGCCATTGTGGCATTTGGCGCATTTTTTGTAATGCAGGCATTAAAGGGGAACACAGCGAAGGATACGCCTGCGACAACCCTCGATGAGAATGCATTGACGGATTCTCAGGTGGATGATCTTCAGATCACACCATCCACAGAGGCTGAGACAACCGAAGCTGCACAGGAGGCTGAGACAGTCAGTGCAACGGATAGGAAGATCCTGGTGCTGAACAGTACCGATATTGCAGGACTTGCCGGACGCTGGTGTGATACGTTAAATGCAAATGGATATGCAAATACAAATGCATCCGATTACACAGAAGCACTTGCAGACACCAAGATCGTAGCAAGAGAAGATGGCGTAGGCAAAGAACTGGTACAGTATTTTGCAAATGCCAGCTATGAAGTTGGAACTGTGACAAGCAATGTGACAGAATCCACAGACGGTTACGATGTCGTGATTATCATTGGTGCATCCGACAGCAATCATTAAAAACGAATAAAAATGAAAGATGGACTCCATACTAGATGTTAGTATGGAGTCTTTTTTCGTGTGGAGGTTTGTGTGATGACTGCAAAACGATATGGCTTGATGACCGTGGGAGCATTTTTGATGGCATTCTCGGTTGTTGTATATTTTAACCCACTGGAGCTGGTGACCGGAGGTGTGACCGGACTGGCAATCCTGCTGGAGTATCTGTTTCATATCCCGCTGTGGCTGGTCAATGCCGCGGTCAATATTCCATTGTTTATCATAGGATATAAGGTGCTTGGAAAGCAGATATTTTACCGGACGGTCTATGCGACGGTTTGTCTGTCTGTGTTCCTTGGGCTGCTCCGTCCATTGCCGCTTCTCACCGGGGATGTACTGGTCGACGGACTGTGTGGCGGCGTAATCATGGGTGGTGGACTTGGCTTGATCTTCCTGCAAAATGCGTCCTCCGGCGGCGCAGATATGACAGCGCAGATCATTAACCGGCGCATCCCGCATGTATCGGTTCCAAAGCTGATGGCAATCGTTGACGGGATCATTATCCTGTTTGGAATTGGCGTGTTCGGACTGCGCAACGGAATCTATGCGCTGATCGTCCTGTTTGTCATGACGAAAGTATCTGATTTTGTGCTGGAGGGACCAAACCATGCCAAGCTTATGTATATCATATCAACCGAGGAAAAGGCACTCGCTGAATACATTACCGGGCAGTTGGGGCGCGGTGTCACGCGTGTGCCGGCACAGGGCGGATATACAGGATGTCCAAAGCAGATGCTGCTCTGTGCACTTAGTTCAAAGGAAATGGTAAATGTCAAGCGGAAAATTTATGAGCTGGATGACCGTGCCATCTGTTTTGTAGGGGATATTCGGGAGGCTTATGGTGAAGGTTTCACAAAATATAGCTAGTTAGGATTCGGTAAAGTTTGTGAAAAATCCACAAAAAAATCATGAAAAACATTTTCATATACAAATTACACAATATTTTTCCGCCTTATTTGTTGAATAGTAATATGGCAACTTCGGGCTATTTGGTGTATCATACAAACATCATGAGTCAGATGATTATAGCTAAAATCTAAGGAGGAAAAATCAAAATGGCTAGTTTACAACTTAAGAATGTTTATAAAATTTATCCAAATGGCTTCAACGCTGTAAAGGACTTCAACTTGGATATTGAAGATAAAGAGTTCATCATCTTCGTTGGACCTTCAGGATGTGGTAAGTCAACAACACTTCGTATGATCGCAGGTCTTGAGGATATCAGTTCCGGTGAGCTTTGGATCGGTGACAAGATGGTTAACGATGTAGAGCCTAAGGACAGAGATATTGCGATGGTATTCCAGAACTACGCTTTGTATCCACATATGTCAGTTTATGATAACATGGCATTCGGTCTGAAGCTTAGAAAGGTACCAAAGGAGAAGATTGATAAGCAGGTACATGAGGCTGCTAAGATTCTTGATATCGAGCATCTGCTTGACAGAAAGCCAAAGGCTTTGTCAGGTGGTCAGAGACAGCGTGTGGCTATGGGACGTGCAATCGTTCGTGAGCCTAAGGTATTCCTTATGGACGAGCCTCTTTCAAACTTGGATGCTAAGCTCCGTGTTCAGATGCGTGTTGAGATCTCTAAGCTTCACCAGAGACTGCAGACAACTATCATTTACGTAACACATGACCAGACAGAGGCTATGACTCTTGGTACAAGAATCGTAGTTATGAAGGATGGTGTTGTACAGCAGGTAGACAGCCCACAGAACTTATATGACAAGCCATGCAACAAGTTCGTTGCAGGATTTATCGGCGCACCTCAGATGAACATGATCGATGCCCAGGTAGCTAAGAACGGTTCTGATGTAACTTTAGCATTCGGCGGACATACATTAACTCTGCCAGAAGCAAAGGGCAAAGCACTGGAAGCAGCTGGTTATGTAGGCAAGGTAGTTACCCTTGGTATCCGTCCAGAAGATCTGCATGACGAAGAAGCATTCCTGGCAGCTAATCCAAAGAGTACCTTCCAGGTAGAGATCCGTGTATACGAAATGTTAGGTTCTGAAGTTCTTCTGTACTTTGATATTGACGAAGCTAACTTCACTGCAAAGGTTAACCCACGTACCACTGCAAGACCTGGCGATACCGTAAAACTGGCTATGGATCTGGATAAGGTTCACATCTTTGATAAAGAAACAGAATGCGTTATCATTAACTAATTATTAGCTAATATTCAGAGGAAATAGTGAAAATCCTCTGTAGAAAACGACAGTAAAAAAAGGCAGGAGAGTTTACAACTCTCTTGCTTTTTTTGTTATTTTGCATTAAAATATGAAAATAGGGAAAACAGTAACTCCACCATGATTTATCATGGCAATGTTCATAAATTTTCAATAAGGCGAAAAGGAGAGAGTTGAATGATCTCAAATCAGATACTTCAGACTACATTAGATGGATTAAAAGCAATCACAAGAATTGACTTAGGTATATGTGACACCGAGGGAAAGGTACTTGCTTCTACTTTTACAGATGCGGAAGAATCTGAAAGCTCCGTTCTGGCTTTTGTAGACTCACCGGCAGACAGTCAGGTGATCCAGGGCTATCAGT
>ERZ791575.746-NODE-746-length-13230-cov-99.427476_pt1 | contig 13230 bp, 10 predicted proteins | sample MGYA00509970_ERZ791575 | MGnify/ENA primary metagenome ERZ791575 (study PRJEB30046, sample SAMN00791935) | human gut metagenome | study: EMG produced TPA metagenomics assembly of the A metagenome-wide association study of gut microbiota in type 2... | reverse complement strand
TGGGCATCGTCAACCCAAACGCGATTTACTCTATATTGCTCCATAATATCTTATTCCGTCTTTAGTGATGAAGGTATAGTCTAATGACTCTTCCTCATCAATTTCATAGGGGTTTGGAGAATCTGATACCATAGTTTTTCTCTACATCTTTCAGGTCTCTTCCATTTTGTACACAATCACGTATCTCTTTCTTAATCTTAATAAGTTTCAGAAAGAAGTTTTCATTTTTCTTTTTGTCCATATTCTACCTCTTTATATTATGGGTTTGGATAATCTTGATTGATTTCTCTTGGGAGGAAATAACCCTTGATGCAATTAGGATTGCAGACACAAATCTGAATATGATTCTTTTCTCTGAATCCTGCATTAGGATATAGTTCCTGTCCTTCCCAAAATACTCCTTTTACTGAATCGTATGGATGGGCATTGGCATCCTGATTGTATGTTAAAGCAGTTTGTACAACTGCACAATCCAATTTTCTAATCAATAAATCTGTAGAATTTCCGATAGATGTATTCTTCGGTAATTCAATCCCTGATTCTTTATAAACAGTAACCATAGACTCATAAGCAGCCTTTAATTCCTGAAGATATGTGCTATCTGTTAAGTCAAAACAATACCCCAAGTCTATAATTGCACCAACAACTGCAGGCTCTTTGATTTGTGAGTTCTTTCTTTTGGCTAAATCTTTAGCCCATTGCCAAGCTCGTTCCTCATTATTTTCCCAAAAATAGATGCCGTTTCCTAACCAGTCATAGTCATTAGTGCTGGAAAGAAGATCGGTCTTACCAGCAACTACGTCATCAACAACAGACTTGTCGCAGCCATGAAATCCTATTACTAGGTTGGAGCGCCTTGAATATAAAGACTTATCCATAATTATCTCAAATGTGGTGCAACTTCTCCATTAGGTAAAAGAATTCCTGCCCTAATTAAAAAGGCACGTGCTGCTTCTTTACTGGCAGTAGAAGCCTTTCTTGCAGCCTCTAATCTTTCTTGTCTTTTGCTATCAAATAAATCCATATTCTACCTCCTTGTTTTAAAAGTTGAACATTTCTTTTGCAAAGATTATGCAAACGAGCGAAATGTAAGCTTGCTTACAGATTGTCGAGCGCCGCTAATCTTCTGCAAAGATTATGCCAGCGAGTGCAATGAAAGTTTACTTTCATATTGCCGAGCGCCACTAATCTTCTGCAAAGATTATGCCAGCGAGTGCAATGAAAGTTTACTTTCATATTGCCGAGCGCCACTAATCTTCTGCAAAGATACGCTTTTCTTCTGAAAGATGCAAGGAATTATTGAAAAATGTTTGAGGATGAGGGAAATAAACAGAAGAATTAAACCCCCGGGGTCATCACCAGCATCGAATAATCTGGGAGAGGGTCTTACCGGGACTGCGCTGCAAAGATAATAATTAAAATGGAATATACCAAAGATCTTTTCGAAAAATTACGTCGGGACGTATCTGTTGCTACGTCGGGACGCGTCTGTTGCTACGTCGGGACGTAGGAAATACTACGTCGGGACGTAATTTTTGCTGCATCGTGGGAGGTTTTTCGATAAAAAGCATAGAAAAATACTAAAAAATGAATAGAAAATAAGCGTTTTTGCTCAATGTTTTCAACCTTTTAGCTCCCAAAACACCTCTAAAACGCCCGAAAATCGCTGTTTTTTGCAAAACGTGGCAATCGGTGGCAATTAAGTGACAATAGAAAAGCCCCTTATTGCCACCCGTTATTCTCTTATTATCAGCTACTTATAATAAGCATGGCAAATGTTGCATTAGATTTGAGAAAACATGTTGCCGTGTTATCTAAAATGTGAAATCCAGTTTCTGTTTTCGTTCCGTTTGCTTGAGTATACGTAAGATGAATTTGAAGGATAAAGGTACTTTCTCTGCCGCTTGATGTCGGAGCGGCAGAAGGATACACCTTGTTATCTCTTAAGCTTTTATCTTTTTTATGGCTATAAGAAACTCTTTTTCATTGTGCTTCATATCTTCTGCAAATTCCCAAAAATCTTTTTTGGTTGATATCTTCATGGGGATTTTTACTAGACTTCCGTTTGTTTCTATAATTCTGAAATCTTTTGGATGGGAAGTATTGTCATCCTTACTGGGATAGAGCAAAAGTCCTTTATTCGAGTTGAAACGATACATGTACATGATAGTTTTATAGTATATAGCTGCTGCTCTATCTGCAGACAGATTCTTAGTGCCGTCTAATGGAATATACTTAGTATCCGCAACAATTCTGTTATCTTCTCCTCGACTCAAAAAATCGGGGATAATCTCTTGAAATTTTTCATCTCCGTCAGAGAGAAGTTTAAATCCATTTCCTTTAACGATATGCTTATAGCTATCTTTTATGACTAATGCGACATATTCTTCCCATAACCATGCCGCATCAAACAAAACACCATGTACTTTCTCTGTATCTTCATGATAAGAGATATGCCTATGCCGCAGTAAAGCGAGACAAAGTTTTTGCAAAGGTCTATACTTGATATACAGAGGATGTATAGGAGTCCTTAAATTTCTGCTGAATGTTTGGCTTAAAGTGTATTTCCTATAAGATTTCCCCCAGTTCTGTATCCGCACGACATTATGTTTGGTAACTTCGTCTTTCGTTAGGAGAAACCGCCCGACTCTATCTTTTTGCAGATAATCGATAGCGTAACATATCAGGTGAATAATATAATTGTCGCAAGTATGCTCTCTTAAGAGGTAAGCGATATTCCCCCTAAACGGCAGGTTGTTCTTGATGTGTCTGTTTACATCGATGTGCCCCTTCATTTTGCAATCATTATAGCTAAAAGAATCATACATTTTTAAGATGCCTGACGACAATGCTTCATTCAAATATTTTGGGAAAAGAAACTTGAGTAAGTCGAACATGCTGTCCTTTCTGTTACTCTTTACTTCATAATTAAACAAATTGACATTTTGAGTTTTTAGCAAGAGATAATGTAAAAAGTTGTACTGGTCTGTTACATCGAAACGAGAATTGATTTTTATTTCTGCATCTCCTTTTCCGATGTATCCGATAAGATTGTAAGTTTGAACAGTCCAAGATATTTCTTGGTTATGGCTCGTTAATACATGTTGGTCGCCGTCACCCGCTTGAAATGAGTTAGGAAATACCAATACGTTGTCTTTCTCTATCAGCTTATTCAAGCTATGCTCAGACAAAGTAGTCATCAGTTCTTTCTCTTGCGGATTGATGCTCTCAATATTTTTTGTGTTATTATCTTCCAGTTCAATCATGATAGTCAATTTCTATTGTTTATCAGTTTTTGCTTCGAGAAATTTATTCTTTAATGAGGTAACCTTTTCTTTAAGATCCTTTTGTGAAAGTAATCCCTTCAGATACTCATTGATAATAGTTCCCAAATAGCTATTCCAAAAGGCTTCCAGCGAACTGTTTGCGTCGCTCATATCTTTAAGATGTAGCAGGTAAGCACCTCCGATGGTATAGTCCTCTCCCAGTTCCTCTTCCTCTGCTATTGCTTGGTTCAGTCTTGTTAAGGCTTCTTTGGCTTCTTCTTTGAAACTAATGGTCAAAGTTTCCAAGATAGAATCTAACGTGTCATCCCATTTGATGTATTCTGTAGGGAAGCGTCTTCTGAAAGCAAAGTCTAGGTTCTCGACGCTTCGGTCTATATCATTCATTGTTGCGATGATAAATACGTTCTCTGGTACGAAAAAGTTTCCTTTTCTTTTGTTATCAGTCATTCTGTCAAACTCATTTTCTTCTTTATGTAGGTTGGCAAACTGTGTTGTAACATTTCCCTTAGGTCCCCTATAACTTGGCTCGACAGAAAAGATCAGTTCACCGAATATCTTAGAGATTTCACCACGATTGATTTCATCTATCACAAAGACGTAATTATTCTCTTTGTCTTCCAAAGCATCTTGGCAGAAACGATAAAAAATGCCCGGCTCCAGTTTGAATCCAATATCGTTGCTACCTTCTTTTTGATAAGGGCGCAGACCTTCAACAAAATCCGTATAGTCGTAAGATGGATGAAATTGAACGAACTGAAATTGCTTGCTGCCGATGAGCTCGTCTTTGTCACAACCGATAATGCTAGCTGCTATTAGTCTGGCAAGATAACTCTTTCCCGTTCCTGGCGCACCAGAGAGGATAAGGTTTTTGTTGTCGATGACTTCCTGCTTGTATGATTCAACTAATTTATTTTCCATATCTATTGTTCTTTTATATGAGTCAAAATATTCTTTAAAGTGCCAAGGTAAAATATCTATGAGATATTCATCTTCTTCATCTGTTATATTTTTCCGAAAATAATCTCTTATCTGTTTGCTACTTTCATACCAATCTTGAACGTATTGGGGAATCTCTCCCTCTACCAACTGATGCAAGTATTTATATAAAGTACGCAAATCGTTGTCTTTGATTATAGTACAAAACATATGGGGTTGTACTGTTGCTATCAGTCGATGAGTTGCAATTTTGCGATGATTTGTAGTATGTGCTCTTATTATTTTATCTATTTGCTGGTATTCTTCTTTTAAAAAGCAATTAGGATTATTTGCTAATTTTTGGAAATGTGGCTCTAATTCTGACCAATATTGTTTAAGTACTGCAATATTATCATTCGAAATAGCCCCTTGCCCTAAGTTGGATACAGAGCTATTTGATGAAAAGAATTGATTAAAAGTCTCACCATTTTTATCTTCGGATGAAACTCCTTTCTTGATGATGCTCACAATTTTTGGGACATAATCCTTGTAACTGTCTAGCCACGATTTATTTATCTTAATTTGTCCCTTATATATGTCATGTAGCTTTCTTTTCATATTTCTATTGTTAATGTGGAGCTAGTATGTTTTTTTTGTTTCAATAAATTCATATTACCTCCATGTTTTAATGTTTGAACCTTTATCTTCTATATCGATTATGTTGCTAACACAATGAAAGTTACTCTCAAAATGCCGCACCCTCGCTAATCATATGCAAAGATACGCTTTTCTTCTGAAAGATGCAAGGAAATGAGAAGAAAAGTTTTAGCAAGGGATAACTGGGAGGTCAGGTTTGTTACCTGTCCAATAGCAAGAATGCCCTATAATCTAAGGATAGAGCAGCTAGTGCGCACACCTTTTTAGTATAATAAATCTAAAAATTTTTGGTTAGAACTCTACTTTCGCATATCTTTGCACTTAAAAAAAGTGGCACATGTGCCAGAAATTTTAAGTAGCATGAAGGAAATTAAGCGCGAATATTATCTCAACCAACTCATATCAAGCAAACAAAATGGCTTGATAAAGATAGTTACAGGTATCAGAAGATGTGGCAAATCATATCTTCTATTCAAGTTGTTTAGAGATCATCTCCTGGCAGATGGCATTTCTCCAGACCATATTATATCTCTGGCTTTGGATGATATACTGAACGATGAATACTGTGACCCCAAGAAACTGCTACACTATATTAAGGGTAACATCAAAGATTCTGAAATTCATTATGTCCTATTGGATGAAGTTCAAATGGTAAACAACTTTGTTGGAGCCTTGAACAGTCTTCTTCATATAGACAATGTGGATGTCTACGTAACAGGAAGCAATTCTAAGTTTCTATCTTCCGACATTGCCACAGAGTTCAGAGGAAGAGGTGATGAAATACGTATTTACCCTCTGTCTTTTTCTGAATATGTATCGGCTTACGATGGCAACAAAGAAAATGCATGGCGAGATTATATTACGTATGGCAGTTTGCCTTTAATCTTGTCTTTGGATACCCAGCAAAAGAAGATGAGTTATCTGCGTAATCTCTATACTACGGTGTATCTAAAAGACTTGATAGACAGAAATAATGTCAAGAAAAACACGGAGTTCGACTCTCTTGTTAAAGTAATGGCATCATCGGTAGGCTCACCATGCAATCCGAATAAATTGAGCAACACTTTCAAGAGCGTAAGCAATGCAGACCTGTCTCCGTTAACAATCGACAATTACTTAGGATTCTTGCAAGAAGCCTTCCTGATAGAGAAAGCGATGCGGTATGACATTAAGGGGAAAAAGTACATCGGTACATTGTCTAAATACTATTTCGTAGACTTAGGACTGCGCAATAGCCTTCTGGATTTCCGTCAAATAGAAGAAACCCATCTCATGGAAAATGTGATATACAATGAATTACGATGCCGTGGCTATCTTGTGGATGTTGGTATGGTAGAAACTCGTACCCGAACACCGCAACAAGGAATGATGCGCAAGCAATTGGAAGTAGATTTTGTAGTCAACAATGGCTCTAAGCGTTATTACATCCAGTCTGCCCTTGCTCTTCCAGATAAGGAAAAGATAGAACAAGAATCTGCATCACTAAAACATATCTCAGATAACTTCCAGAAGATAATCATAGTAAAGGACAATATTGTTTCTCATCACAATGAAGCAGGCATCTTGTTCATAAGCTTGTTTGATTTTCTTTTGCAACGAAACATATTAGAATAGGCTTCTACTTTTAAAAAGTGGCACATGTGCCATAAATTTTAAGTAGAGGCATCTAGGAGTACGAAATCGGATGTTACTATTGCCGTCTGAGTTCCGCAAGGTGTTAAAGTACATCAATGAGCGACTGATCCGATGGGTGATGCGTAAGTACAAGCGCATCTCCAAGGGTAAGAAGTTTAGCAAAGCGTATGAATGGCTTGTGGAGTATGCTGCACACAACAGAAATGAGTTTTTACACTGGGTAAAGGGATTTGTACCCTATCCACGTCTAGGTTAATAAAGAATATAAACTTATGAACAAAAGAGTTAAGTGCGAAGAGCCTTGTGATGGGAGGCTGTCAAGCATGGTTCCGAGAGAAGGGTGGGTGAAATTCCCTCCACTTACTCGACAGCAGAACTGAAATCTTGGTACCGTTTGCAGCGATACAAGCGGTACCGATTGCAGTGATAGCATGGTACCGATTACACCGCTACGCTTGGTACCGATACAGCGCTATCGTCACTGAAAGACTTCTTGTTAGACAAAAACAGTTTAAATTATTAATGCTTAAAATATGGTAAAGTGCCATTCTGCAAGAATGAACTAATTATAAATACCACATATATTATCTTTCCATTATAACCATATCTCTGCAAAAAAAGGTGGTACACAAAGTCAGCCGTGAGAAAAAATCTTGCGGCTGATTTTGTATTACGATTGTTCTACAGGATAGTCGCATGAACGAAAGTATATAAATCAAAAAGCGATTATCAAGAATGGAAAGAAAAAGGCTCAGGGGAGATTGTCCGTGGATAAGACAATCTCCCCTGAGCCAGTATTTACCTCGGTTCGGGATAAGAAATGTTGTCATGTATTGAGGATCTTTGTTTCTCAAGCATTCCTTCAAAATCCGATAGGTATAAATACTATTACCATCGTTTCTTCTTGGGAAAAATATGCCAGCGAGTGCGATGAAAGCATATCTCCAGATTCCCGAGTGCTGCTAGACTTCTGCAAAGATTTTGCTTTCCTTCTTTTTTATCGAGTAATAATGACTAATTTATATGTATGTTAAGGATTATTCGTCGTAGGTGTAACAGACTTGTCTATTAACTCTGCGTAATATGCATCCTCCCATACCAATTGGTGTAGTTTGTCTTGCAAATGCCATATTAAGGCTATACAACCAATAAGGATGATAATAGTAATAAAGATAAACAAGCAATATCCATGTTCTATTTTAACTGACCAACAATAAGATGTTGCCAAATATAGGAATATAACAGGCAAGATACTTCTCAAAAATGCTATCTGTGCTTCCAATGTTGGAATAGATGAATTCATATTACCTTTCAAGGCTTTATAATATGCTATATAATATTTTTTCATTAAATCCTCTTCTTTGTCTGGCAGAGCCCCTTCTTTGTCAGGCAGGGTCCCTTCTTTGTCAGACAGACCCCCTTCTTTGTCAGGCAGAGTCCCTTCCTTGAATATACAATTTGATTTTTTGTATGCGCTGCGAATTCTATTTGGTGTGTTGCGTAAGAAACCATTAAGTATATTTTCCATAAGCCACTTAAGAAGGAGACCGGTTAAGTAACTTAAGGTGAAAACACCGATAGCAATGCTAACATTGTTAACATTGTCTATTTCCAAAGTAATATTTGGAGCAAATAGTAACTTTGCCAATTGCAATAATAAATATCCGGGAATGATACACGCAAGCATATCATATAAAGTTGATTTTCCTAATAATGAAGTCATACAATATACTTATTAAAACTTAGAGAGGATGTGCCATAAGTCCATGACACATCCTCTCATAATTTATGTTATTACTGAGCCTTAGGAACAGCAACTACTGGGTTGTTGTTTCCTACAAGGGCTTCATTATGATTTTCCTCATCTTCTGGAATCAAGTACAAGAATATAGGAGATTCTGCTGGCAGTTTAAATCTTACAGAAACTTCATAATTAGCACCTGTACGATCCAAAGGTTTCTTTAAGCGGAGCAAATCTGTGAAAGAGAATCCCTCACCCCACAACTCAACTCTTCTTTGGAACCAAACAGCATCCTGCACACCTTCTGCAGTAGTTGCATTGCAAGTATAGGAAGGGTCACGATATGTTCTGACGAAGTTCTCCAAAATTCGTTTGCCTTCTTCTACATTACCACCCATTGCAGTAGCCTCAGCTTGGATGAGAATCATTTCCTCTACACGCATCAATGGAATATCACAAGCATTCAGCTCATTACCATACTGATTCTTGTATGCACCAAACTTTACATTGGTATAAGGTTCTGTGATGTCAGCAACCTCATCACCTGTCTGATTATATACAGCGAGGTATTTTACGACATTTCCGTCCTCGTCCTCATCTTCTTGATGAACCACATATTTTGGATTGACAATTGGTGAGTTCAAGTTCTCATCAATCCACCATCCCTTGCGAACGTCTGTAGAAGGAATCTCTTTCCACAACTTACTGTTTATCATTCGGCAAGCGTATGTTGGTGAATAGCCATTGCCTGTAAATGAGCACATCATAGAAGGGAAATTCAAGATACCAGACTGTACGATATCATTAGACTCATCAACGATATTACCCCAAATCCAGTTGGATGCACTTACATCATTGAAACCAGGTGCAGCTGCTGCATCTTTTGAAAGAGGAGTATAGCCTTCTGCTGCCTTTTTGGCATCTGCCGCTGCGTCAGACCAATTTTGCATAACCAAATTAACACGAGCGCGTAATCCATATGCTACTTGACGATTAATCTCAGATTTTGCAGAACGTGAGTCAGTCAAGTAATCAATAGCAGTATTCAAGTCATCCATAATTTGCTTATAGACATCCTTTACTGCTGCACGAGGATTGTTGTTTGCCTCTGCCTCTGCTGTTTTCTCAGTTACGATAGGCACACCAGCTGCATCTTCATGTCCCTTATATGAGAATTGGTAAATCTGAATCAATGTGAAATACTCAAAAGCACGCATGGCATAAGCCTGACCTACGTAAGATTTTGCCACATCAGAAAGATTCTCCAAATCTACAGACTTCAATACGTCATTGGCAACCTTGATGTTCTTGTAGCATTGGTTCCAAATAAAATATGTAGTCTCACTGTTTGCAGTTCTATCAACGAAACGCAAAGGCTGGTTGTACCAGTTGTAACCAGACACCTGAGAAGGTTCATCTTGTCCTGAGGCATCCATCATCATCATTGTAGAAGCATAGCCGAAGTCATAGTGACGAGCTGAACCATACCATTGTGTGATAGCTCCGTACTCAATCATGTTGGCATACATACCAGAAACCTCAGACTTCAGCTTGCTTGGATCTTGTGCCAGCACTTCATTCAGCTGACCATCGCCCATAGTACTTCCACTAGGATTTGTATCCAAATCAGAGCAACTAGTTGTTAGCAACATAGTACCACCAAGAAGTGCTGCAAAATATCTATTATTCATTTTCATTGTCTCTATCTATTATATTAGAACTTAACGCTGATACCACCAGAAATGGTACGAACAGCAGAATACTGCATATTGGTAGATTGACCGAACGACTGTCTTGGGTCAAATCCCTTACGCTTTGCAAACAAAGCTACGTTGTCGGCAGTGAAATAAACACGAAGACCATTTAACTTAATCTTATTCAACAAACTCTTAGGGAAAGAATAACCCAAAGAAAGGTTTGTCAAACTCAAATAGTCAGAACTTGTCAACCAACGATCTGATGTCGCATTTGTATATTGATCATTAGAGTTCAAGCGAGGAACGTTAGTATTTGTGTTCTCTGGAGTCCAGGCTTTATCAATATCCTTGCTCCAACCTGTACCGGCGTCTGTTGCAGAACCACCATGCATCAAGAGTTGATAACCATAGTCCCATGCCTTGCCACCCAACTGATAAGCGGCAGCAATAGAGAAGTCAACACCATAAGCTGCTACTCTAACTCCGAAACCACCATATACAGATGGTAAGCAATCGCCTTGTGCGTAACGGTCTGCGCTACTCCAACTGCTAGTCTTCTTGCGTGTTACATTGCCATTTTCATCCTTGACATCAATGTAGTAAAGAGCCTCACCAAGTTCTGCACTTGCACCTGGAGCCAATTCTGTCTCGTCACCATTATATACACCTGCATAACTTCTCATATAGTATTGATACATAGACTCACCTTCTTTATAGATGCGGCTACCATCAATCATCTGACCCTTCAAAGACTCGTCCAATTTGATAATCTTGTTCTTCCATGTGGTGGCATTTGCGTACAAGTCGATTTGAATATCCTTGGTCTTATATACAGTAGAGTTCAAGTCAAGCTCGAATCCGCTGTTGCGAACCTTACCCATATTTGTAGGATATACAGAGTAACCATTAGATACAGCTACTGGCATATAGTAAAGAAGGTTCTTTGTCAAGCGGTTGTAGTACTCAACACTACCACTCAACTTTCCGTTCCAAAGATTGAAATCAAAACCAGTATTGAAAGAGTATGAAGTTTCCCAAGTAATATCCTTGTTACCCTTGCGATATAAACTTACAGCAAAGTCTCCACTATTATTAGATACCTGATAAATGTCGCGATAAGGATACTGATTCAAATATTTGCCATCTTGTGTCATCAAAGCGTCATTACCCTGAATACCATAGCTAATCTTATACTTCAAGAAATTAAGCCAGCTCTTGGTATTTGCCATGAAGTCTTCCTTGGTAAGAACCCATGCGGCACCGAAGCTACCAAAATTACCCCATCTGCTATCTTTTGCAAAACGAGAAGAAGCATCACGACGATAAGAGGCACTGGCAATATACTTGTCATCGTATGAATACTGAGCACGTGCCAACCAACCTTCTGTTGAATATTCGTCTGAGCTAGAACCTGTTTGTGGTGACAGAATAGCATTGTCGATTTCAATAATGCCAGGGTTATACAATTTATTCTTGCTTCCCCACAGACCAGAATCTTTCCATTTATATGTTTCATGACCAAGAAGCAAATCGATAGAGTGCTTACCGAAATCATGAACGTATGTCAACAACTGCTGGTTGTTTATGGCTGATGTGCGCTCTGATTGCTTCTGTACGACACCACCTTGTGAAGAGTACTGACCATAGAATGCGTTATATAGTACGCTTTGGTTGGTATTGTCAATATCTAAGCCAAGGTTATATGTGAACTTCAAACCATCATACAAGTTAACTTCTGCAGACCAACGTCCACTGAACACATCTGCTACATATGAGTTCTTATCCAACTGACCAGAAGAAGCAGGGTTGCTACCACCCATAAAATTACGCTTATACTTATAGCCACTCAATCCCTTGGCATCTCCATAATCATACATAGTAAAACCACGGCTATCTGTCATGATGTTACCTTGAGCATCACGGATGTAAAGTGGGTAGATAGGAGCCATGAAGTTGGCAACATAGAAGATGTTTGCACTTGATGAAGCATTGTAATCATCCTTGTTGGTTACAGAATAATTGCTATCATAGTGAGTGTAAGCAAGATTAGTTGATAACTTGAGCCAAGACTTTGCTTGATAATCAACCTTAACGCGTGAACTATAACGCTCGAAACCTGTATTCTTCACAATACCTTCATCCTTCAAGTATCCGCCTGATACGAAATAATTGACCTTGTCTGTCGCACCAGAGATGTTTGCATTGTACTCTTGACGGAGATTGCCTCCATTGAACACTTCGTCAAACCAGTTGTCTGGTCTATATGTATAGTTACCATCGCTATAGCCAAGTGTCGCATTAGGGTTCAACTTTCCATCCAATCCAATTAGATTCTCACCACTTGGTACAGTGAAAATATTGTAGCCTACACCACCATTTCCAGTTGTTGGCAAGGTCGCATTAGCATAAGCATTAGCTGCTTCATTTGTAGGATAAGCAGCTGTGCCATATACACTATTGTAGATAGCAGTATATGCCTTCTCGTAATATGTACCAGGATTCTTGATGACATCATAGTTTGGCAATGCACGAGAAGAACTTCCCAAGCGAACATCTACGTTGATCTCCGCCTCACGAGAATGGCCTTTTTTAGTTGTGATAAGGACAACGCCATTAGCACCACGAGCTCCATAAAGGGCATTTGACGCAGCATCCTTCAATACGGTTGTACTTTCGATATCAGCTGTGTTGAGCGCTGAAATATCACCATCATAAGGAACACCATCGATAACATAAAGAGGTGAATTGCTAGAAGACCAAGAACCAATACCACGAACACGGATAGTGGAAGCTTCACCAGGTTTACCACTAGGCTGAGTAACCTGCACACCTGCGATTTCACCACTCAAAGCCTGTGTGATGTTTGTTACCTGTCGGTCTGCGATTTTCTCGTTTTTGAGGACTGCAGCAGAACCTGTAAATGATGATTTCTTAGCTTTACCATAAGCGACAACGATAACCTCATCAAGTGACTTGTTGTCTGGATTCATAACAATTTTCATGTTAGATGCAGCCTTAACAGTTTGAGAGTTCATACCAATATATGAAATCTCTAGTTTGGCTCCAGCAGGAACATTCAATGAGAAGTTACCTTCAATGTCGGTAACCGCACCGGTCTTTGTACCCACCACTTTGACAGATGCACCAATGATTGGCTCACCATCCTCTGCTGAGGTTACTTTACCGGAAACTTGAGTTTGCGCCAACGCCATTCCTAAACTAAGGAAGAGGCAGGCAATAAACGTCATGAGTCTTTTTTCCATAAATCTCTCTCGTTTAATTAATTAATAAATATATA
>ERZ791575.719-NODE-719-length-13632-cov-5.182073_pt1 | contig 13632 bp, 11 predicted proteins | sample MGYA00509970_ERZ791575 | MGnify/ENA primary metagenome ERZ791575 (study PRJEB30046, sample SAMN00791935) | human gut metagenome | study: EMG produced TPA metagenomics assembly of the A metagenome-wide association study of gut microbiota in type 2... | reverse complement strand
GAGTTGGATATTTTGCTGAAAAGCGTGAGTGTCGTACGGGTCACAGGCGATACCGTACGGAATATTACGGGAATCAATATGGATTCCCGGCTTGTGCAGCCGGGCGATTTGTTTGTCGCCGTCAAAGGGACGCAGGCCGACGGTCACGCTTATATCGGCAAGGCAGTAGAGAAAGGAGCCGTAGCCGTAGTGTGCGAGGTATGGCCGGAGGTGCAGGCCGAGGGGGTGACGTACGTACAAGTGAAAGACTCCGAAAGTGCGGTGGGACGGTTGGCTACGGTGTTTTACGGCGACCCGACTTCCAAGTTGCAACTTATCGGAGTGACCGGTACGAACGGCAAAACTACGATTGCCACCTTATTATATAATATGTTCCGGGTGTTCGGTTATAAGTGCGGACTTTGTTCTACGGTTTGCAATTATATAGATGATGAGGCTGTCCCGACAGAGCATACTACGCCCGACCCGATTACGTTGAACCGTTTGTTGGGACGTATGGCGGACGAAGGTTGCAAATACGCTTTCATGGAAGTCAGTTCGCATGCAGTAGCCCAGCATCGTATTGCAGGCCTGAAGTTTGCAGGAGGTATTTTTACGAACCTTACGCGCGACCATCTGGATTACCATAAGACATTCGAGAACTACCGCGATGCCAAGAAGGCATTTTTCGACGGTTTGCCCAAGGGGGCTTTTGCCGTGACGAATGTGGACGACCGCAACGGGATGATCATGGTGCAGAACACAAAGGCCGTCGTGAAGACTTATTCTTTGCGCGCGGCTGCCGATTTCAAGGCAAAGGTGTCGGAAGAGTCGTTTGAAGGCATGTGCCTGGATGTCAATGGCAAAGAGCGTTCCTTTCATAGGCCGTTTCAATGTATCCAACTTGTTGGCTGTGTACGCTGCTGCCGTTTGTATGGGGCGCGGGGCTGAAGACGTTCTGGTAGCCCTTAGTACATTGCGCCCGGTGAACGGACGTTTCGAGACGATTCGTTCGAAGGAAGGAGTGACTGCCATTGTCGATTACGCCCATACGCCGGATGCGTTGGTCAATGTGTTGTCGACCGTGAACGAGATACTGAAACGGCGCGGCGAAGTCATTACGGTCTGCGGAGCCGGAGGCAACCGTGACAAGGGCAAGCGTCCGATTATGGCGCAGGAAGCAGTGAAAAACAGCGATAGGGTAATCATAACCAGTGACAATCCGCGTTTCGAGGAGCCGCAGGAAATTATCAACGATATGTTGGCCGGACTGGACAAGGAGCAAATGCGCAAGGTGATTTCCATTGTCGACCGCAAGGAGGCTATCCGTACAGCCTGCATGATGGCACGGCCCGGAGATGTGGTGCTGGTGGCCGGGAAGGGGCATGAAGATTACCAGGAGGTGAAAGGCGTGAAGCATCATTTCGACGACCATGAGGTGATAAAAGAAGTATTTGGCATTTAACCGTTGCGCACATGTTGTATTATTTGTTTCGATTTTTAGGAGAGTACGGGATTCCCGGTTCGCATATATGGACCTACATCTCTTTCCGGGCTTTGCTGACCCTGATTCTGTCGTTGGTCATTTCCGTATGGTTCGGGGAATACTTCATCAAATGGATGAAACGCCATAACGTGAGCGAGGCGCAGCGCGACAAGTCGATAGACCCTTACGGGGTAGAGAAAAAGGGAGTGCCTACCATGGGCGGCATCATCATCATCGTGTCCATCATCGTTCCTTGTCTGCTCTTCGGGCGTTTGCGTAACATCTATATGATACTGATGCTGATTACGACCGTGTGGTTGGGTGTTTTAGGGTTCGCGGACGATTACATCAAGATGAAAGTAAGCAAAGACGGTTTGCGGCCTGTGTATAAGCTGGCGGGACAGACCCTTTTGGGACTTTTTGTCGGCCTGACATTGTGGCTCAGTCCCGACGCGGTGATTCGGGAGAATGTATCGACACAGCGTTTGGGCAACACCGAAGTCGTCGTACACAAAAGCGAGAAAGTGAAATCGACCATTACCACGATACCGTTTGTGAAGGACAACAACTTGGATTATGCCGATTTTGTCGGTTTCCTAGGTGACCATGCCCAAACTGCCGGATGGATATTATTCGTTTTAGTAACCATTTTTGTTGTAACGGCAGTTTCAAATGGTGCCAATTTGAACGATGGCATGGATGGAATGGCAGCCGGAAACTCCGCCATCATAGGTCTAACACTTGGAATTCTAGCATATGTGTCCAGTCACATCGAATACGCCGGATATCTTAATATAATGTATATCCCCGGCAGCGAAGAACTGGTTATATTTATATGTGCATTTATCGGTGCACTCATCGGTTTCCTTTGGTACAATGCATTCCCGGCACAAGTGTTCATGGGCGATACGGGAAGCTTGACCATTGGTGGTATCATAGCGGTATTTGCAATTATTATCCATAAGGAATTGCTTATACCCATCCTTTGCGGAATCTTCTTGATAGAAAACTTATCGGTCATTCTTCAAGTAAGATATTTCAAAAGCGGAAAAAAGAAAGGACATATCCAACGCATTTTCAAGCGTACACCTATCCATGACCATTTCCGCACTACATTAGCACAACTAGACCCTAATTGCAGCTATGTTTTTACAAAACCCGGCAATGTATTCCATGAATCAAAAATCACAGTACGTTTCTGGATTGTCACCATCGTACTGGCTGCAATTACAATTATTACATTAAAGATAAGATAAACAAAAATTGATTATGGCTAAGAGAATTGTCATATTAGGAGCCGGAGAGAGCGGTGCGGGAGCAGCAGTTCTGGCTAAGAAACAAGGTTTTGATACATTTGTTTCAGACATGTCTATGATTAAGAGCAAATACAAAGATATGCTGAACGAACGAGGCATTGCATGGGAAGAAGGAAAGCATACGGAAGAGTTGATACTAAATGCTGATGAAGTAATAAAAAGCCCCGGTATCCCTAATGATGCCCCGATGATTTTGAAACTGAAAGCACAAGGAACCCCTATTATCTCTGAAATAGAATTTGCGGGACGTTATACAAATGCAAAAATGATTTGTATTACAGGCAGTAATGGCAAAACCACCACTACTTCCCTGATTTATCATATCTTTAAAAAGGCAGGACTGAATGTCGGTCTGGCCGGAAATATAGGGCAAAGCCTTGCTTTCCAAGTGGCTGAATGCAATTATGATTATTATGTAATTGAGCTGAGTAGCTTCCAATTGGATAATATGTATAAATTTCATGCCAATATTGCGGTGCTGATGAATATCACCCCGGATCATTTAGACCGGTATGACCATAAGATGCAGAATTATGTGGATGCAAAATTCCGTATCATACAAAATCAGACGGACGAAGATGCCTTTATTTTCTGGAATGATGATCCGATTATTCAGCGTGAGCTACATAAATATGGAATTCACGGACACTACTATCCCTTTGCCGAGCAAAAAGAAGAAGGAGCAGCAGCCTATGTTGAGAAAGACAAGGTATGCTTCACCAAACCGATTGCTTTCAATATGGAGCAAGAAGAGTTGGCCCTGACCGGCACTCATAATTTATTCAACTCCATGGCAGCCGGTATTTCTGCTAACCTGGCCGGCATTCGCAAAGAATGTATCCGCGAAGCCTTAGGAGACTTCAAAGGAGTGGAACACCGCCTGGAAAAAGTATGCCGCGTAAAAGGAGTAGACTATATCAATGACTCAAAAGCCACCAATGTCAACTCTTGTTGGTATGCATTACAAAGCATGAAGACAAAAACAGTCTTGATTTTAGGCGGAAAAGATAAAGGTAATGATTACAATGAAATCGCCGACTTGGTAAAAGAGAAATGTGTAGGACTCATTTATATGGGATTACATAATGAAAAGCTGCATGAGTTCTTCGACCCATTCGGACTTCCCACAGCTGACGTTCAAAGCATGAAAGATGCTGTGGACGCAGCCTATCGCATGGCAAAGAAAGGTGAATCAGTACTGTTGAGCCCTTGTTGTGCCAGCTTCGACCTTTTTAAAAGTTACGAAGACCGCGGCGAGCAATTTAAAGACTGTGTAAGAGCATTGTAAAAGAGGTAATCTTATTTATTTCAACGTATAAACTGAAAATTAAATAGCATGGACCTGATAAAAGACTTATTCAAGGGCGACAAAGTAATCTGGATTATCTTCCTGTTTCTTTGTTTGATTTCCATTGTAGAGGTATTCAGCGCTGCCAGTACGCTTACTTATAAAAGTGGAGACCATTGGGGGCCCATCACCCAGCATAGTGTTATCCTGATGGTAGGTGCTTGTATTGTGGTACTGGTGCATAACATTCCCTGCAAGTGGTTTAGGGTTCTTCCCTTCTTCTTATTACCTATATCAGCAGTTTTATTGGTATTCGTAATGGGAATGGGTATCATTACAGGTGACCGTGTGAACGGAGCAGCCCGATGGATGACTTTTTTCGGCATCCAGTTTCAACCGTCCGAGCTTGCAAAAATGGCTGTTATTATCGTTACTGCTTTCATTCTTTCCAAGTTTCAGGAAGAAGACGGCGCCAACCCGAAGGCATTCAAATATATTATGTGGATTACCGGTATCGTATTCATATTGATTGCTCCCGAGAACGGTTCAACAGCCATGTTACTGTTTGGAGTCGTTTTTCTGATGATGATTATCGGTCGCGTACCATGGAAGCAACTTCTCAAGCTGATTTCTATCGTGGGAGTCATTGCCGTCATATTTATAGGAATGATTATGGTAACACCCGCAAAGCAATATCGTGATATACCGATGATGCATCGTGTAGAGACGTGGCAGAATCGTATTAAAGGGTTCTTCGAAGATAAAGAAGCGGTTCCGGCCGCCAAATATGATATTGACAAGAATGCCCAGATTGCCCATGCCAATATCGCCATTGCCTCCAGCAATATCATTGGTAAAATGCCGGGCAACAGTGTCCAGCGAGATTTCCTTTCGCAAGCATTTTCCGATTTTATTTTTGCTATCGTCATCGAAGAGCTTGGGTTGTTGGGAGGCGGCTTTGTTGTCGTACTCTACATTTGGTTGCTGATGCGCGCCGGAAAGATAGCTCGAAAAAGCGAAAAAGCTTTTCCCGCATTCCTTGTCATGGGTATTGCCATTTTGCTAGTTTCTCAAGCTATGTTGAATATGATGGTGGCAGTAGGTCTTTTCCCTGTTACAGGACAACCATTGCCTCTCATCAGTAAGGGAGGTACCTCTACTTTAATCAACTGCGCCTATATCGGCATGATTCTCAGTGTCAGCCGATATGTAGCAGAGAAAGAAGAACAAAAGAAACAGGAAGAAGAGACTACTGCCGAAGTCAAGTTACAAGCAGCTACCCAAATTTTGCTGGAACACGCACGAGGCCTGGTAACAGCAGAAGCAGCCGGCAAACCTGAAAACGAAGATACGCTTTCGGAGGTTTCAGAATCTATTCCGACAGACGAAACAATACCGACAGAAGCTTCCGAAAACAATAAATCAGTCTAAGACTGAACATATTAGGAGTTTATTCATAACTTTGCATCAAAATAGAGCAAGAAATGGAAGAGAATTTAAGAATTATCATCAGCGGAGGAGGAACCGGCGGACATATTTTCCCTGCCGTATCCATTGCCAATGCCATTAAAGAGCAACATCCCGAAGCGGAAATCCTGTTCGTAGGTGCTGAAGGCAGAATGGAAATGCATCGTGTTCCCGCTGCCGGTTATCCGATAAAAGGTTTACCCGTTGCAGGGTTCGACCGTAAGAACTTGCTGAAAAATATATCCGTTCTTTACAAACTGGCAAAGAGCCAGTGGAAAGCACGCAAAATAATCAAAGAATTCCGTCCTCATGCAGCAGTCGGAGTCGGTGGATATGCCAGCGGCCCTACATTGAAAGTAGCCGGTATGATGGGAATCCCCACCTTGTTGCAAGAGCAGAATTCTTATGCCGGAGTTACGAATAAACTGTTGGCAAAAAAAGCCTGCAAGATATGTGTAGCATACGACGGTATGGAACGTTTCTTCGAAAAAGATAAAATCATCCTGACCGGTAATCCTGTACGCCAAGGGTTACTCAATCATACTATCAGTCGCGAAGAAGCCATCCGTTCCTTTGGGCTTAACCCCGAAAAGAAAGTTGTCCTTATTTTGGGAGGAAGTCTTGGCGCACGTACTATCAACCACTGTATGATGGAAGGACTTGAAAAGATACGCACATCAGGTGTGCAGTTCATCTGGCAAACCGGTAAGATTTACATTGATGAAGTTCGTGCAGCCGTGGCTAAAGCAGGGGAACTGCCCATGCTTCATGTTACCGATTTCATTAGCGACATGGCATCGGCATACAGTGCTGCTGACTTGGTAATCAGCCGTGCCGGGGCCGGTTCTATCTCTGAGTTCTGTTTATTGCAGAAACCGGTCATTCTGGTACCCTCTCCCAACGTAGCAGAAGACCATCAAACCAAAAACGCATTGGCGCTAGTCAATAAAAATGCAGCGCTCTACATAAAAGATGCTGCTGCCAAAGAAGCTTTGTTGGATAAAGCAATTGAAGCTGTCCAACATCCTGAATTGCTAAAGAGTTTAAGTACAAATATTGCAAAACTGGCCTTTACAGACTCTGCAAATGTGATTGCACGCGAAGTCTATGAATTGGCTGATGATTATAGAAAGAGAAATGAATGTTAATACACTAAAATCAGTTTACTTTATCGGTGCCGGAGGCATCGGTATGAGTGCATTGGTACGTTACTTCTTGTCAAAAGGCAAGAATGTAGGTGGCTATGACCGTACTCCAAGTGAACTGACGGAAAAGTTGATAGAAGAAGGAGCAGCTATTCATTACGAAGACAGCTCAGACCAAATACCCGCATCATTCCGTGACGCATCAAGCACTTTGGTCGTATATACTCCTGCTATTCCCGAAACACATAAAGAGTTTACCTATTTCCGTGAAAATGGATTCGAGATACAAAAGCGTTCGCAAGTATTGGGCATGTTAACTCGTGCCGGAAAAGGTCTTTGTGTAGCCGGCACACACGGCAAAACAACCACTTCGACCATGACAGCCCACTTGCTTCATCAATCCCATGTAGGCTGTAACGCTTTTCTGGGAGGTATCTCAAAAAATTACGGAACTAATTTACTGTTGTCCGATACCAGTGAATATGTAGTCATCGAAGCTGATGAATTCGACCGTTCCTTTCATTGGCTTTCACCTTATATATCGGTAGTTACTGCTACTGATGCCGACCATTTGGACATCTACGGCACTAAAGAAGCCTATTTGGAAAGCTTCCGCCATTACACTTCTTTAATTCGTCCGGGGGGAGCGCTTATCATGCGCAAAGGCATTGAATTGCAACCCGATTTACAAGAAGGTGTACAACTATATACCTATTCTAAAGAAGAAGGTGACTTTCATGCAGAGAATATCCGTATCGGAAGCGGTGAAATATTCTTTGACTATATTTCGCCATTGGGCAATATTGATGATATTCAATTGGGGGTGCCCATTGCCATTAATATTGAAAATGGAGTGGCAGCTATGGCATTGGCCCAAATGAGCGGTGTCACCAATGAAGAGATAAAAGAAGGCATGAAAACTTTCCGTGGAGTAGACCGTCGTTTTGACTTTAAAATCAAGAACGACAAAGTAGTATTCCTGAGTGACTATGCCCACCATCCGTCTGAAATCCGTCAAAGTATTCTTTCCATGCGTGCTTTATACCGGGACAAGAAACTGACTGCAGTATTTCAGCCGCATCTCTATACCCGTACACGTGACTTCTACCAAGACTTTGCCGATAGTCTGTCATTGCTGGATGAAGTAATTTTGGTGGATATCTATCCGGCACGAGAGAAACCTATTCCCGGAGTAAGCAGCCGATTGATTTACGACAATCTGCGCCCCGGCATTGAGAAATCCATGTGTTCAAAAGAAGAGATTCTAGATGTACTGAGAAATAAGAATATAGAAGTATTAATCACTTTAGGTGCAGGAGACATTGAAAACTATGTTCCCCAAATCTGCGAATTACTGAACAAACAATGATTAAACGAATTTTCATACTCCTGTTCTTGTTACTGATAACAGCTTACCTTATAGTAGCAGTTACAGTCTTCAATACCAAGCCTGCAGATCAGACTTGCAAGGGTATGGAATTGATTATCAATGACAGTATCGACCATGGTTTCATCACCCAAAAAGAAGTACTCCGCTTACTTAACAGTAAGAAACTGTCTCCCATAGGGAAAAAAATGGGAGATATCAATACCCGGCTTTTGGAAGATGAACTCAGCAAGCACCCATTGATTGAAAATGTGGAATGCTACCGCACTCCCGGCCGTAAGATAGGCATCGAAGTTACGCAGCGTTTGCCTTTATTAAGGGTAATGGCTGCCAACGGAGACAATTATTACATTGACAGCAAAGGAAAAGTGATGCCGATACCCAACAGTTCGGCCCATGTAGCTGTTGTTACCGGTAGTGTAGACCGTGACTTTGCCACGAAAGAATTATATAAGTTAGGTATCTTCCTACAAAATCATCCTCTATGGGAGGCCCAAATTGAACAGATAAATGTCACTCCTGCCAAAGAGCTGGAACTGGTTCCGCGCGTTGGAGAACATATTATTTTCCTTGGGAAACCCGGCGATTATGAGGAAAAGTTTGAAAGACTGAAGATTTTTTATAAAAAAGGTCTGAACCAGGTGGGCTGGAACAAATACAGCCGCATCAGTTTGGAATTTAGCAATCAGATTATTTGTACCAAAAAAGAGAAGTAAGATATGGCAGCAACAGATTTTATTGTAGCAATAGAATTGGGGTCTTCAAAGATCACAGGTATTGCAGGAAAGAAGCATCCGGACGGAAGTATACAAGTACTGGCCCTCGCCAGCGAACCTTCGTCTGATTTCATCAGAAAAGGAGTTATTTATAATCTGGACAAGACCGCACAAAGCCTTACTTCGATTATCAAGAAACTGGAATCGACATTAAAGGCTTCTATCGGAAAGGTATATGTAGGCATCGGCGGACAATCGCTCCGCACTATCCGCAACACGGAAGTACGCCACTTGGAAGAAGAAACTAAAATATCACAAGAGTTAATTGACTCGCTGATGGACAGCAACCGCGAAGTACCCATCATTGACCAAGATATATTGGAGGTAGCCCCGCAAGAATATAAAGTAGGCATCAACTTGTTAGCAGATCCTGTCGGTGTTCCCAGTGACCATATCGAAGGGCGCTTCCTCAACATCATTGCCCGTAGCAGTGTTAAACAGAATATCGATAAATGTTTCCACCAGGCAGGAATAGAAATTGCAGACTATGTCATCTCGCCATTGGCACTTGCCAATGCAGTACTGACCAACAGCGAAAGACGTTCCGGGTGTATGCTCATCGACTTTGGCGCAGATACAACCACAGTTTCGGTTTATAAAAACAATATCCTCCGCCATCTGGCAGTTATTCCTTTGGGTGGCAGCAATATTACCAAAGATATTTGCAGCCAGCAAATAGAAGAAGAGGATGCCGAAGAGTTGAAACTAAAATACGGTAACGCCTATATCGACCCGTCAAAAGATGAAGAAGAAACGCCCAACTATGCCATCGACGGAAAATGCAGTATTGAAGCCCATCTATTGGAAGATATTGTGGAAGCGCGTGTCAACGAAATATTGGCAAACGTATGGAATCAGATTGTGCTCTCCGGCTACGATGACAAATTATTGGCAGGAGCCATTGTCACCGGTGGTGCAGCCAACTTGAAAAATATGGAAGAAGCCTTCAGCAAACGAACCAAACTGGAAAAGGTGAGAATGGCAAAAGACTCCCAACTGAGCCTTAAAGGAGGAATTGAACTGAAAAAAGACGGAATGTCCAACACCATCATTGCACTGCTGGCTGCCGGAAAAGAAAACTGTTATCGCCCTGAATATCCGAGAGAACCGGCTCAGCCCATTCAAACCGGACTCTTTACCGAAGAAGGAGAAAGTGCAGAAGAAAAAAGAAGAAGACTGGCACAGGAAGCTGAAGAAAAACGCAGAAAGGAAGAAGCTGAAAAGCAACGCATTGCCGACTGCGAAAGCTTTATAAAGAAAGCCATCGAATTAAAGAATGCCGAAAAATATAAAGAAGCATTAGCTGCTTTGAGCAAGGCAGAACTACTGGATGTAGAAACCAAGAATGCTCAAATACGAGAATTGGAGAAAGAAATCAAGCAATTGAAAAAAGGCAGCAGCCTTTGGTCAAAGCTCGGTAAAAAAATTACCACACTCTCTGACGACCTGTTGAAAGAAGATTAAAAGAAACAAGTAAATTACATCACCTTATATAATATAGTAAGATTATGTCTGATGAAACTATAATGCCATTCGATTTCCCACAAGACAACCCGACTATCATTAAAGTAATCGGTGTGGGTGGTGGCGGCGGCAATGCCGTAAATCACATGTATAAAGAAGGTATTCACGATGTAACATTTGTAGTGTGCAACACAGACAATCAGGCATTGGCCGAATCGCCTGTGCCCGTCAAACTGCAACTGGGTAAAGAAGGACTGGGGGCCGGAAATCGTCCTGCACGTGCACGCGAAGCCGCCGAAGAAAGCATCGAAGATGTAAAACATATGCTGAACGACGGCTGTAAAATGGTATTTATCACTGCCGGAATGGGTGGAGGAACCGGAACCGGCGCTGCACCTATCATTGCCAAAACAGCCAAAGACATGGATATCCTTACCGTGGGTATAGTTACTATACCCTTCTTATTCGAGGGTAACCGCAAAATAGACCAGGCACTGGACGGTGTGGAGCAAATGAGCCAGCATGTAGATGCTTTGCTGGTCATCAACAATGAACGCCTGCGCGACATCTACTCCGACTTCAGTGTCATGAATGCTTTCGGAAAAGCAGACGACACCCTTTCTGTAGCAGCAAAAAGCATTGCTGAAATCATCACTATCCGCGGTACCATCAACCTCGACTTCAATGATGTGAAAACAGTATTGAAAGACGGTGGTGTGGCCATAATGAGTACCGGATACGGTGAAGGAGAAAATCGTGTGAGCCAGGCCATCAATGATGCGCTGCACTCGCCGCTGCTGAACAACAATGATATTTTCAACTCAAAGAAGATTCTGTTCAACATTTCTTTCAGCACCAAAAGCGAACTGATGATGGAAGAGATGAACGAAGTGCATGATTTCATGAGTAAGTTTGGCAAAGATGTGGAAACCAAATGGGGACTTTACATCGACGAAACTCTGGAAAACAAAGTGAAGTTCACTGTATTGGCAACCGGCTTCGGCATCAAAGACGTACCGGGCATGGACAACATGCTCAACAAACGCACCATCGAAGAACAAAAGAAGCTGGAAGAACAAGAAGAAGAAGAACAGCGCAAGGATGAACGCCGTGGAGACTACTACGGTCGCGACACTTTCAAAAACAGTAACAAGAAAAAACGCCACAACATCTATATATTCAGTCTGGAAGACCTTGATAATGATGACATCATCAGCATGGTGGAAACAACTCCCACTTATCAGCGCACCAAGACCGTGCTTGAAAGCATCCAATCCAAAGCCATAGCCGAAGAAGAGGAAACATTCAATAACAACGATACCGAAAACGGTGGCATAACAATAACATTTTAACAACTAAAATTATAGAGAATATGGATTTATTTGACGTAATCAGCAACGATATCAAAGAGGCTATGAAAGCCAAGGATAAAGTGAAATTAGAAACTTTACGCAATGTGAAGAAATTCTTCCTCGAAGCAAAAACCGCTCCGGGAGCCAATGATACACTGACCGATGATGCTGCTCTGAAAATTATGCAGAAATTGGTAAAACAAGGCAAAGACTCTGCTGCTATTTACACCGGACAAGGCCGTTCCGATCTGGCAGAAACCGAACTGGCCCAGGTAGCCGTTATCGGAGCCTATCTGCCGAAACAGATGGGGGCCGAAGAATTGGAAGCTGCTTTGAAAACAATCATTGCAGAAGTAGGCGCAACCGGCCCGCAAGATATGGGTAAGGTAATGGGCGTGGCTACCAAGCAACTGGCAGGCAAAGCAGAAGGTCGCGCCATTTCCGCTAAGGTAAAAGAGCTGTTGGCATAAAGTTTTTAAACAGCATAGAAAAAAGACGGAAGCGTTTGCCTAAAAGCGGCTGAAGTCTTTGAAAAAGGCAGAAGAGTTTTTCTGAAAAGACCTTGGTCTTGTGTAAGAAACACTCTTCTGTCTTTTTTATGGCCGGTTTGTATTCTTGGGGATTCAACATATCCAGCCGGCACCAGTCACCGGATGTTGTCTCCTCCGGTTTTCAAACGCTCTGCATATGTCTAGAACTCTCTACGTTGTTTCATTAGCCGGAATAAGCGTTTGCATCCCTTCGATTAAGCCTGTCTGTCAGTCGAATTACTACAGTCTCCGGCAGTGGACTGTATAGTCCGTTACCGTAGACTGTACAGTCCGTTACAGTGGACCGTACGGTCTGTTGCCGTGGACTGTAATAATCTTCCGTTTAAAAGACTTTGGCTGACCCTAAGAAACAGCTTACTCTTCCTTTGTCGGTGATATGACATATAAATCCCCAAGAATAATGACTGCCCCGTTTTCCTTTACTTCGTATTTGAATCCGCAGAAAAATATCGGTTTTCAGGCAAAGAGTTCTTTCAACACATCCAATGATTTAAGCAAAGGGAAATCAGGCAAATGCAAGCGATAATAATCATTGATAATGGTAAGACAACGGTTGCGCTCTGCACGACTCATGGCAAAAAGGTGCATCGTCTCATAATTCATCCGCATCAGAATATTAATACGAGAAGCCTCATCCGGCTTCAGAAATGCCCCATGCGAAGGCTGTATGGGAGTAAAACAAGCATTGAGCAAATCAAAGAAACATCCCTCATCATAATCTTCTATATTAGGATAGAGACCGAGAAAACGGGAAAAGCGCATCAAAAATACCAAATGAAAATTGGCAAACCCATGCTCACATCCATCCAACCAACGAATAGAATGCTCCAGATAAGCAAAAAGCGGCCTGTTCTCCGCCTCCTCACGCAATGCCCGATAAAGAAACTCGGCAAGAAACATGGCTATGGCCGATTTATAAGGGTCATAGGGCAAGGTATAAAACGGATACCATGATTTAGCCTCCTTAACAGGATAAAGGTTGGCATTCGGGCGATAGTCTGCCTCAAACTCAACCATGGCAAGAGGCTGAAAAAGCACTGACTTCACCGTCGACTTACGCGAACGGGGAATTTTCACCAGGAACGAAGCCCGCCCCGTGTGCTGCGTATAGATATCGACAATGTTCGAAGTATCATTATACTTTAGACTATGAAGTACGATTCCAACTGTTTTTTGCAACATATTCTTCCATTATTAAGCCTCTATCACGCACAAAAGTAGTCATTTTCGGGTAAAACGAACAAAAAACTAAAAAAAATCACTCGAATATTTTGGAGATTAAAAAATAGTTTCTACCTTTGCAACCGCAAAAGAGAAAAACACTCTCCGACGCAAACGCCAAGCTAAGGCTGGCAATTAAAGGCCCGGCCCCTTCGTCTATCGGTTAGGACGCAAGATTTTCATTCTTGAAAGGGGGGTTC
>ERZ791575.708-NODE-708-length-13844-cov-2.139241_pt1 | contig 13844 bp, 9 predicted proteins | sample MGYA00509970_ERZ791575 | MGnify/ENA primary metagenome ERZ791575 (study PRJEB30046, sample SAMN00791935) | human gut metagenome | study: EMG produced TPA metagenomics assembly of the A metagenome-wide association study of gut microbiota in type 2... | reverse complement strand
GGGCGCATCATTTCGAGTCCGGCCGAAATCCGACAGACCTACGCCGTGGGCCGCGGCAGCCTGCGCGTGCGCGCTTGCTATCACTTCGAAGAACTGCAGCGAGGCCAGTGGCAGTTGGTGGTCGACGAGCTGCCGCCTGCGGCCAACGCCGAACTGGTGCTTTCGCAAATTGAAGAAATCACCAATCCCAAGCCCAAGGCCGGGAAAAAGACGATCTCGGCCGAACAGGCCAACAACAAGGCCGCGATGCTCTCGGTTCTGGACGGCGTACGTAACGAATGCGACAAGGACACCAAGGTGCGCCTCGTGTTCGAACCCAAGAGCTCAAAGGTTGATCGTGAATTTTTCGTGCAGATGCTTCTGAGCCAGACGAGCCTGGAATGTAACGCGCCGATGAATCTGGTGATGATCGGCAATGACGGCCGTCCGGCTCAAAAGCCTCTGCAGCAGATTCTCGTCGAATGGGTGCGGGCTCGTTTGGAAACGGTGCGACGCCGTACTCAGGCGCGCTTGAACAAGGTCAACGCCCGTCTGCACATCCTCGAAGGGCGCACCAAGGCGATCGACAACATTGACCGCGTGATCGAAATCGTGCGTTTCGAGGATAATCCCAAGGAAGCGCTGATGGCAGAGTTCGGTCTTACCGAACTGCAGGCTGAAGACATTTTGGAACTGCGTCTGCGTCAGCTGGCCAAGCTTGAGTACGAGCGCGTGGAAGAGGAAATGAAAAAGCTCAACGCCGAACGCGAAACGCTCGAAAAGATCCTTGCCGACGAAAAGACCCTCAAGAACGTCGTGGCCAAAGAAACGAAAGAAGCGGCCAAGCTCTACGGCGACGCTCGCCGCACCACGATCGAAGAGGCGAAGAAAGCATCGAGCGAACCCGTGCAGGTTTCCGAACCCGTCACGGTCGTCGTTTCGCAAAAGGGTTACGTGCGCTGCCGCACAGGTCACGGTCACGACGCCAAACTCATGAGCTACAAGCAGGGTGACGCATACCAGTGGTCGGCCGAATGTGAGAGCACCGAAACGCTCATCGTTTGCGGCAGCAACGGCCGCACGTACTCGGTGCCCGTGTCTCAATTGCCGTCTGCACGCGGCGATGGTCTGCCGATTACAAGTTTCATTGAACTCGAAGCCGGCAGCGAAATCGTGGGTTATCTCGCCGGGCCGGACAATCTGGGCGTGATGCTCTACACGACGGAAGGCTTCGGTCTGGCCTGTTCGCTTAAGAACCTCGTCGCGCGCGTGCGATCCGGCAAGGCCTTCATGAGCGTGGGCGAGCAGGCCGTGATGTGTTCGCCCGTTGTCTTGACTGAGGGTTCGCAGTACGTTGCCTGCATGGCTCAGGACGGACGACTGCTTGTCTTTACGCTGGAAGAACTCAGAACGCTTGCGGGCGGCGGCAAGGGCGTGACGCTCATGGGCGGCATCGATCTTTTCTGCGGCTTTAGCCAAGCCTGTGCATTGCGTCACATCGATAGTCTCGAAGTGCAGGGTGCCACGAAGACCACGGGCGAAGTCAGAAGCAAGGTACTTCGTCCGGCCGAATGGCACATGTTCATCGCGCACCGCGCCCGTAAGGGCAAGGTGGTGCCGTGTCGCTTCGAGCCGCACGGTCTGAGCGCCATTGCGGCCGAACCGCAGGAGTCGGAGAAAACCGAATAACACCCGAGGCGATATGGACTTCAACATCAAACGCATGATTCGTTTCTACGACAGGCTCTCGACGCGTCTGATTACGCTCACGGCCCTGTGGGTGACCTTTATCATCTGCGCCATCGGCTACCAGATGTATCTGAGTCAGCAGGTGCAGACGGCAGGTGCCTATCAGTACGAGGTGGGAAGCCTTCCGGCCCGCGTCTATCGTCTGAATCTTTTTGCGGATCGTGCGTTTGGGGGAGAGGATTTCGCCACGCAATACCGAGCCATTGACGAGGCGATGCGCCGCATCGGCAAACGCGATCTCGGCGACGAGTTTTTTATTGACCGTAGCAAAGAACAGAAGGCCGTTGATGCGCTTCTGAACGAATGGCGCAATGTGGTGGGGCCGCTTTTCTTGCTCGCCCGCGAAAAGTCCAATCCGATCGGCACCGATGAGCTGGAACGCTTCATCACGAAGATCGACACCGTCAACAAGCAGATTGCCGTCAACCGCGACAAGGCTCTGATGATTCAAAGGGGCGTTCAGACGCTTCTGATGTTTCTTGCCATCGGCAGCCTCTTCGGGATCATGTATTTCCTGATGAGCTGGGTGATTCGTCCGACCGAGTATGTCCGAACGGGGCTTTCGGCCGTACGCGAAGGTAAGCTCGATACGAGGCTGCATCTGGTGGGTGCCAGCGAATTCGAAGCCATTGCCGCCGACTTTAATGCTATGGCAGGGCGCTTGCAGGATTTGGTCGAAAATCTGGCGGCCAAGGTAAAGGAAAAGACCGAGGCGGTCGAAGAAAAGAACCGCAATCTTTCGCACCTTTACGAGATGACGAGTTTTGTTTCGCAGCAGCACTCGGTCGACGAAATGTGCGAGGGCTTTGCGGCTCGTTTGATGCAGTACACGCCTGCCCAAGCCTGTGCGGTGTTTTTGATTGACCGCAAGCGGGGCCTCATTGAACTTTCCGCGAGCATGGATTTGCCTGCGAAGACCTTTGCGTGGTTCTCCATGAATCCGTTGCCGCTTGAAGGCGTCGAAGAGAGCCTCAGAAGCGATCTGCCGCTGCGCATTACGCCGGGCATGCCCGAAGACTTCCTCTCTCAGCTGCGCGTGGAAACCGAAAAGCAGTTTCGTACCTCTTTCATATCCGCAGCGGCTCGAAGGATCTCGGGTTTTTCCTGCTGTACTTCAATCTGGACACGCGTCTGTTGCCGCAGACCTACAAGCTCTACGAAAGTTTCGGATCTCATCTGGGCATTGCCGTCGACAGTCTTCGTCTGGTTGAAAGAGAACAGCAGTACGCCGTTGTTCAGGAGCGCAATCTGATGGCGCAGGGTTTGCACGACTCGATTGCGCAGTCTCTCTCTTTTCTGAATCTGCAGGTGCAGCTACTGGAAAGCGGTCTTCAGACCGACGACAAGGAACTCGTTGACACCACAGTGGCTCAGATCAAGGCAGGCGTGCAGGAATCCTACGAAGACGTGCGCGAATTGCTTTTGAACTTCCGCGAGCGCGTGCACACCGAAAGCTTCTCGGAAGCGATCAATACCGTGATCGATCGTTTTGAATCGCAGACGAAACTGCCTGTGAAGCTCACGGTCACGGGTCCCGAAGTTGAACTCACCGATCGACAGAAGATTCAGGTGATCTTCATCATGCAGGAGGCGCTTGCCAACGTGCGCAAGCACTCCAAGGCCACGCAGGTGCTCATCAATATTGAGTACGGAGCCGAATTCAAACTCTCGGTTGTCGACAACGGCATCGGCATCAATCAGGATATTCTGAAAAAACGCAGCAAGCGTCACGTCGGTCTCAACATTATGGGCGAGCGTGCGCAGCGCATCGGAGCCAAGGTGACGGTGCAAAACGTCTCGCAGGATCTGTTCGAGAGCGGCACCTGCGTGCAGCTGGTGATTTCGGAGACTGCCGTAGAAGACCGCAGCAGTCGGCGTTCTTCAGCGGCTGCGTCAAGCGAGGACTAAGTCATGCGCTTTGTGGTGATTTATCTTGTTTTGGCGATCATCATCTATGTGCGCGGCATCTGCCCGGTCATTCACGATCGGCGCAAGCGCCTGTGGTGTCTGCTTGCCGTGCTGCCGGGAGCCTTTTTCCCGAGTGTCACGCGCTTTATCGGGGGCTCGATGGTGGCGCCCGATTTGCCTGTGTGGGTGATGTACGCCGGAAGCATCTTTCAAAATTTCACGCTTTTGGTCGGCATCCTCGTTATCGGGCGAGAGATTCTGAGCGTTCCGCTTCGCATCATCGGTCTGCCGTTTCCGTATCTGGGCCGCAGCCGCATTGTGGCCGGTACGATTCTGGGACTGTCCGTGGCGTTTTCCTGCCTGGGAATGTTCAAGTCGGTGATCAGTCTTGAGGTGGTCGAGCAGGAAGTGGCTGTCAAGGGCCTGCCCGCCGAGCTCGACGGCCTGCGCATTGCTCAGTTGAGCGACCTGCATGTTTCATCCGTCTTTACGCGAGATCGCGTCGAAGAGATCGTTGAGCGTACCAATGCGCTTTCGCCTGATCTGATTGCGCTCACGGGAGATTTTGTCGACGGCACGCCTGAAAAGCGGGGTTACGATCTGGAGCCTTTGAAGAACCTCAAGGCCAAGTACGGAGTCTTCGGCATCGAAGGCAATCACGAGCATTACGTTGACTATGATGGCTGGATGCGCTTTATGCCGACGTTGGGTATGACGTGGCTTAAAAATGCTTCCGTTTCGATTGAGATCAATGGAAAGACGCTTTCCGTGATCGGTCTTACCGACCCGATGGCTCAGCGCTACGGCAGAGAATTGCCCGACATTGTCAAGGCTAGTGCGGCGGTGCCCGAGCAAACATCCTTCCGACTGCTTCTTTCTCATCAGCCCAAGTATGCTGCTCTTTATGCCGGCAAGGCCGATCTGATGCTTTCGGGGCACACGCACGGCGGTCAGGTGCTTGCGCTCAATCCTGTGGTCGGCAAACTCAACAACGGGTTTATTCGCGGTCTCTATGAAGTGGGCGATATGAAGCTTTACGTCAACCAGGGTACCGATGTTTGGAATGGCTTTTTGCTTCGCCTGGGCACGGTGGGTGAGATTTCGCTCCTTACGCTAAAGCGCGCTCCGGAAACGGATGTAGTCGCCGCAACGCAGGACAAGTAACGGACAACGTGGAAGATTCGATGCAAAACGTATGTTTATTGGGAGCCACCGGCTCCGTGGGCCAAAGTGCGTTGGAAGTGCTGGCTCTTTATCCAGACAAATTTCGGCTCTTTTCCGTTGCCGCGCACAGCAACGTTGAGAAGCTTGCCGACATCGCGGTTCGTTTCGGCGTCAAGCGCGTGGGAATTGCAGATGCCACCAAGGCTGACAGACTCTCTTACCTTCTGAAGGAAGCCGGAAAAGGTGACGTCGAGATTCTGAGCGGCACGGAAGCGGCAGTGCAGCTTGCTTCCGACAACGAAGCACAGACAGTGATCGTTGCCGTGGTGGGTGCGGCAGGGGTGCCCGCCACTTTTGCTGCAGCCAAGGCCGGAAAGCGCATCCTGCATGCCAACAAGGAAAGCGTCGTTTGCGGCGGAGAGCTGCTTCAGCAGACCGTGCGCGAAAACGGAGCAGTGATGCTGCCCGTTGACAGCGAACACAATGCGATCTTTCAATGTCTGACCGGCGCTTCGGAAGAGGACCGCCGTCAGTGCCGTCTGTGGCTCACTTGCTCGGGCGGACCGTTTCGCGATCGGCCGGAACTTGACCTCAGCACCGTGACGCCTGCAATGGCGCTTGCGCATCCAACCTGGCAGATGGGCCGCAAGATTTCGATTGACTCGGCGACACTGATGAACAAAGGCCTGGAAGTGATCGAAGCGCGCTGGCTTTTCGACATTCCGCGGGATCGCATACACGTGGTCATTCATCCGCAGTCGGTGGTGCACTCGATGGTCGAGTACGGCGACGGCTCCTTTATCGCGCAGCTTGGCACCGCTTCGATGAAGCATCCGGTTGCCTATTGCCTGGGCTGGCCCGAAAGGTTGTCTGCGGGCACCAAACGTCTCGATCCGTTTGCACTCTCGCAGCTCAATTTCCGCGAGCCCGACGTCAAGCGTTTCGTGCAGCTTGCATACGCCTATGAGGCGTTGCGAGAGGGCGGCACGGCAAGCATTGTGCTCAATGCTGCCAATGAGATCGGCGTCGAGGCGTTCCTCAACGAACGCATTTCCTTTACGGGCATCGCCGAAGTCTGTCAGCGCACGATGCAGGTGCTTTTCGATCCCAAGACGCCCGCAAGTGTCGAGGAAATTCTGTCGGTTGACGCCGCGGCCCGCCGTGAGGCGGCTTACCAGGTGTCAAAACTGGCATAAGACGGCAGCTATCGAAAAAAATATTTTTCTTGGGATTGTGACGACAAGCGCCTTTTAGGCCTGATGTGCAAGGAAAAAGCGGGTCAAATACCCCCTTTGGGGGATGGAGTAGACCCTCTTGACTCGGTTGCATTGAATCTTAGAATAACAATCCGTTGTGGATTCCTTTGCAATTGGCCCCATATCAAGTGGTGAGTCGGCGAAGGAATTTTTTCCGCCTTTTTGCCTGAAAAGTGCTGATTTGCGGGCAGTTTTTCGGGTTTTTGAACTTTGTATTCGTTGTTTTCGACCCCGTAGCGGGTGGTGAGCCAGATGCCTAAAGTAGTAAAAAAAGACAACACCATCGAGCGTTTCAATGCCGAGAAGATCCAGAGCGCCGTCAAGAAGGCGGCCTTTCGCTGCGACAAGGTCATTGACGCCGACCACCTGAACCAGATCGCCGATGAGGTCTACAGCCGTGTGGAACATCGCGAACAGGTGACGGTTGCCGAGCTCCACGAGATGGTGATCGCCGTGCTCGCCTTCCTGCAGTACAAGGAAGTGGCCGACGCCTACGCCGAATACCGCTACTACAAGCAGACCTACGCAAAGACGTTCGAGCAGCTGCGTCAGGACGCCGACGACGTGTTGCGTCTTGGCGACCGTGAAAACGCAAACTTCGACAGCTCGCTCGTTTCGACGAAGGGCTCGCTTATCAAGGGCTACCTCACGAAGTCGCTCTACAAGCAGTTCTATCTTTCCGGCAAGGAAAAGGAACTCATCGAGCGCGGTGACATCTATATCCACGATCTGCGCGACATGATTCTGGGCTGCATCAATTGCTGCCTCTTTGACATCGGCAACGTGTTGAAGGGCGGCTTTGAAATGTCCAACGTGCAGTACACCGAACCCAAGACGGTTCTTTCCGCTCTTCAGGTGATCGGCGACGTTACGCTCGTGGCCACGGCCCAGCAGTTCGGCGGCTTTACGCTCGCCGAACTCGACAAGGTGCTGTTGCCGTACGTTTTGAAGAGTGAAAAGGCCGCGATCGAAAAGTACATGGAACTCGGTCTGGACGAAACCAAGGCCGAAGAGGTGGCAAGTAAGGACGTCATCCGCGAACTCGAACAGGGCTTCCAGTCGCTTGAACTCAAGCTCAACACGGTTCCGTGCAGCCGCGGCGACTTCGCCTTTACGACGATCACGTTCGGGCAGTGGGATCCCGCAAAGTACGACGAACGCGAAAAGAGCTGGCTTTACATGATCGGCAAGATCATGCTGCAGGTGCGCCGCAACGGTCACGGCAAGGACGGCAAGCCCGTGGTCTTCCCCAAGCTCGTGTTCCTGTACGACGACAACCAGGTCAAGGCCGATCCGTTCTCTTCGGAACTCTTCAACGAAGCCGTTAAGACGTCGGCCGAGTGCATGTATCCGGACTACCTGTCGCTGTCGAGCCGCTACGGCAGCGTCTCGCAGATTTTCCAGAAATACGGTGCCATCACTTCTCCGATGGGCTGCCGCGCCTTCCTGTCGCTGTGGCGCAATGAAAAGGGCGAAGCGATCACGATCGGCCGCTGCAACATCGGTGCGGTATCGCTCAACCTTCCGATCATTCTGAAGCTTGCTCAGATTGAACATCCCGACGACTGGAAGGAAAAGTTCTGGGAAATGCTCGACGACCGCCTCGAAGTGATCCGTGCTTTCTTCAAGAAGCGCTACGACATCGTGCGTCATCAGAAGTGCTCGTCCAATCCGCTCGCCTTTACGCAGGGCGGTCTGTACGAAGGCACGAAGAGCCCGGACGACACCGTCGGGGATCTCGTGCGCTACATGACGGCTTCTTTCGGCATTACGGCTCTTGACGAAACCACCTACCTCTGGACGGGCAAGCGCCTCGTGGACGAAGGCGGCGAAGTTTCGGCTTCGATTCTGCGTCACCTGCAGGACAAGCTTGCCGAGTTCAAGAAGGAAGACGGTTATCTCTACGCCATCTACGGTACGCCCGCAGAAAGCCTGTGCGCCACGCAGGCCGGTCAGTACGATCGTTTCTGCGAAAAGATGGGGGTAGAAAACGTGTTCGCTTCGACGCCGCACTACAGCCCCGAGTACTTCACGAACTCGTTCCATGTGAACGTGACGGAAGAAATTTCTCCGTTTGAAAAGCAGGATCACGAGTTTGAAGACTTCCACCTGTGCGAAGGCGGTCACATCCAGTACGTGCGTCTGGACAACCCCGAAAACATGCAGGCCGTGCGCGCCATGATCCGCCGCGGCATGGAAAAGGGGTTCTATCAGGGCGTCAACTTCGACAGCGCCTACTGTGGCGATTGCGGCGAGCACAGCACCAACGTGCTCTTTAAGTGCCCGCATTGCGGCAGCTCCAACCTGTCGGTGATCAGTCGCGTCTGCGGTTATCTGGGCTACTCCAACGTCAACGGCATGAGTCGCATGAATGACGGCAAGATGGCCGAGATCAAGAACCGCGTGAGCATGTAACCGAATTTGGCCATGAACTACATCGGTATTTCTGACTTTGATACGGCAAACGGCCCGGGCGTGCGTGTTTCGCTTTTCGTTTCGGGCTGCCGGCTTCGCTGCCGCGGGTGCTTCAATCCCGAAAGCTGGGACTTTGACGCGGGCAAGCCCTACGACGAAAGCGTGCAGGAGCGCATCCTGAAGGCGCTCGAAGAGGACTACGTTGACGGTCTGTCGCTTCTGGGGGGAGATCCCTTGGAACCCGAGAATGTCGACGTGCTTACGGACCTTTGCCGTGCCGTGCGTGAAAAGTTCGGAAACAAAAAAACGATTTGGCTTTGGACCGGACGCCTTTACGATAAGGTCAAGGATCTTGAGATTTTTCAGTACGTTGACACCGTTGTCGACGGTCCCTTCATCGAGAAGTACAAGGTCGAAGGAAAAGGCAACTGGTTTGGGAGCTCCAATCAGCGCGTGATTCCGATACGATGCGAGGTTGCGGCGTAATTCCTGAATTTCGCTTGACTCGATCAAACGGCAAACGTTTTGCCGATCAGATGCCTGCCGCATGATTCTTTTCCGAAAAAGAATCGTGAACGCAGGCTTTTTTCTTTGTTGGATTTAGACCATTGCAACATCTATGGCAGTGATCGGTTTTCTGATTACGCTCTCCATTCTCGTGCTTGTGCACGAATGGGGGCACTACATCGTCGCGCGCTGGTGCGGCGTCAAGGTATTGGCTTTTAGCATCGGCTTTGGCAAGGTGCTCTACAAGCGCACTGACAAACGCGGCTGCGAGTGGAGAATTTCGGCCATTCCTTTCGGCGGTTACGTCTCGATGCTCGATGAGGGCATGCAGCAAGATGAGGCGCAGAAGCATGGCTTGACCGAAGCTGAATTCAAGCGCTGGTCCTTCTCGGAAAAGCCTGTTGGAAAGCGCATTGCGGTGGTGGCCGCAGGCCCCTTGATGAACTTTCTCCTGGCAATTGTGATCTATGCGGCTCTCGCTATGGTGGGCACGTATCAACCCTCGACCAAACTTGCCGAACCGCTTCCCAATACGCAGGCCGCGCAACTTGGCGTTGAGGAAGGCTGGAAGGCGACGGCCGTGGAAGGCATGAGCGTTGAGACCTTCAACGACATGCGCATGGCAATGCTGGCGCATCTGGGCGAAAAGGAAGTGCGCGTGGCGTTTGACGAAGCATCCGGACGCAAGACCGAGGTCTACTTCGATCTTTCGGGTGTCAAAAACGACGGTACGGAAGATCCCGCATTGGTCGCTGGACTTTTCCCGTACCAGGGTAAGGTGTCGCTCGTGCAGGTCGAGCCGGGTTCCGTTGCCGAAAAGGCGGGATTGCAGGTTAACGACGCGATCGTGGCGTTGGACGGCGAGCGCGTACGCACCATGCAGGAGATCGTGCGGGTCATTCGCGATAAGGCGGGCGTTGCGGTCAACTTGACCATCGAGCGCGCAGGCGTGCGTCAGGATGTACAGGTGACGCCTGACATGAAGGTCGACGAAAAGGGCAACAAGATCGGACGTTTAGGCGTGATGTTTACGGCCGAGCCCGATTTTGTCTACACCCGCGAGGGTCCGATCGGAGCCATCGCCAAGGGCTTTTCCGATACGTGGCGCCTGACGAAAATTACCATCATGGGGCTGGCGGGGCTCTTTACCGGAGCTGTGTCGACCGACAGTCTGGGCGGCCCCGTGCTGATCGGCGAAATGGCGGGCGAAGCGATGAGTTTCGGCGTGCTTTCCTATCTGCTCTTCCTGGCGCTCATTTCCGTTAACCTGGGCATTTTGAACTTGTTGCCGGTGCCTATGCTAGACGGCGGTCATTTGCTTTTCTATTGCTACGAGATTGTGATGCGCCGCAAGCCCGGCGAAAAAATGAAGAAGTACGGCATCTACGTCGGCATGGCCTTCATTTTCGGGCTGACCTTCTTTGCGCTCGGCAACGACATCACCCGATTGTTGCAGTAGGTTTCCAACCTTCAAAACCACGACAGACGACAACACTATGCAGACTGTTCGCAACCGTGTGGCCGACATCCTCGGCATTGATCTTCCGATTGTTCAGGCTCCGATGAACTACATCGCGGGTCACGCTTTAGCGGCTGCCGTGAGCGCCGCAGGCGGTATGGGTGTTCTCGGCCCCAACGCCGGCAAGGTGCAGGGCGAAGAAATCTCCATGCGCGAGCGCACGCTGCGTGAGTTCGCGCGCATTCGAGAAGTGACCGACAAGCCCGTGGGCATCAATGTGGTGGTGCCCGACGGCGAGAACAAGGCGGCTTTGATGTATGCCCGCAGCACGGTGGAAGCGGCAGCCGAGGGTGGAGCAACGGCAGCATTTTGCGTGGGCGGATTGCAGCCAACGATTTTTGAACTCATCAAAGAAAAGGGCATGAAGCTCATCGTGCGCCCCCTAACTCCGACGGTGAAAAACGCCCGTGAAGCTCAGGCGATGGGCGCGGACATCTTTGTGGCAACGGGTTACGATGCCGGCGGTTTTCTGCCGAGCCACCACACCGGAACGTTTTCCATCGTGCCGACGATTGTTGACGCCGTGACGATTCCCGTGCTTGCCGCAGGCGGCATCAACGATCTTCGGGGTGTGCGAGCAGCCTTTGCTCTCGGCGCCGAGGGTGTTTATGTCGGCACGCGTTTTATCGCTACCAACGAATGCGCCGCCAACGATCACGCCAAGGAATTGATTTGCAAACTGAGTGGCTCCAATTTGCTTTACGTTGATGAGACGCAGCGGTCGCTTCCGACGGAATTTGCCGCCGAAGCCTACGTTAAGCATCGTCTTGCTCCGACCGTACCGACGACGGTGGACTTGGTGGGGGCGCTTCGCACCGGCATGTATGACGGAGAGCCCGACAAGGGCATCGTGACGGTTAATACCGGCATTGATGTTATCCGCAGCGTGGTGCCCGCTGCCCAAGTTGTGAGCGAACTGATGGCGGACTTCCTGCGCTATGCCGACTTTTTGAAGGCTAAAGCTTCGGCCGAAGAGGCAACGCCGAAGGCTTAATGTCAGCTGCTTAACTCAAAATCGCCGCAGATGTTTCAGGGGTCTGCGGCTTTTTTTCGTCAAGCTTCGTTAAGAAATGTTGGGCGCGACGCCGTCAGCGTTAAGATTCGCAAAGCTCTTTCACGCCATTTTGATTTTGAGGCTGATTTCAAAGGAGATTTTTCATAATCTCCGCAAGGCTTCCTTCGGAGTCTTTGCAGGAGAACACAATGAGAAAAATCGTCTTTGGTTTCTGTGCGCTGACAGTAGCAACATGGCTTCTTAATCTGGGATTCAATCCTCTGGCCATGAACGGCAGAAGCTTGACTCACGAAGTCTTTTTTCTCAACGGCGTGTTGGCCTGGGGGTTGATGGCAATGGCCATTGTCATTGCCGCCCGACCGGCTTGGCTGGAAAAAGTCACGGCAACGCCGCTTGATGAGCTCTACAAATGGCATCGCACGCTCGGCATCTGGGCGGCGGTGCTCACGCTTTTCCACTTCTTTACGAAAGACGTGATGCGTCCGGTTCTTTCTCTCTTCACGCTTGAGCCGGTTCCCAAAATCGTGCGCGGCGAATTGACCGGTTTTGATGCTTTCTGGGCTTGGATGCGCGGCTTTGCCGTCGAATCTTCCGAATGGGCGACGTTGCTCGGGCTGGTTCTTTTTGTCGTGTCGTTTATTTCGATCGTGCGGTATCACAAGTGGTTGAGTTCCCACAAGCTTTTCTCCGTTCTTTTCCTGATTCTGGCTGTCCACTGCATCCGTCTGACGGAAACCGAAGACTTCCTGACACCGTTTGGTCTGATCAATGTTGCTGTCACCGTCATCGGTTGCTACTACTCGCTGAAACTCTTGATCCGTGGTGCAGGGCGAGAGAAATCCGTTTCTGCGGAGATCGTTGACGTCAACACGAACAACAGACTGACGCTAATCACGGTTAAGCCCGAAAAGCCTGTTGACATCCGCTACGGTGAATTTGCATTCCTAGGTACGTCCGGTCACGAGAAGCATCCGTTCTCGGTGGCGGGCATCAATGACGACGGTACGCTCACCTTTGCGGTCAAAGCACTGGGCGATTACACGCGAGACGTTGTGCCGATGCTTCAAAAGGGTGAACGCGTAATCGTGGAAGGCCCCTGGGGGAGGTTCCGTCCGGACTTCTCAGCTCAAAAGCAGTTGTGGTTGGCGGGCGGCGTCGGTATCGCACCATTCTGCGCCTGGATGCAGGATGCGGCGAAAACTGCGCACGGAAAGATCCGCCTCGTTTGGTGCATCAAGTCCAAAGAGTCCGAACCGATGTTCGCCAACGTCGAAAAGATGGCCGAGCGTGCCGGCATTCGACTGGAAGTTTTTGAGTCGGCAAAGAAGCGACTCAATGCCGAATCGCTCTTTGCGGGTGCCGTTCCGGATACGGTCGCGCTGTGTGCCGGCGAAGGACTGGCTTCAGCTGTGAGTCGGGCCTACGTTGAGGCCGGAGGCAATGCCGACAGGGTACGCAAAGAACACTTTAACTGGAGATAAGTCAGAGTATCTGTTGTTCCGAGAAAAGATAGGGTAAATTTTGCTGGTCAGGCGTCGATAGCGGCGCTTGGCCGTTTTTTTTCAATGGCTAACCTGAATATGGCCCGATTATCCGCATATCCGGTTTTTCTTGCTGTCTACGAAGAGCGGCGCTTTGTGAAGGCGGCAGAACGTCTCTGTGTGACGCCTTCTGCGGTGAGTCATGCACTGCGCGACTTTGAGCAAAGTCTCGGAACTAAGCTTTTTGAGCGCACTTCCGAAGGTGTGCAGCCGACGACTGCAGGCCAGCGGCTCTACGCTAAAGTTAAACCGCTTGTGGTCGGCATTGAGGCGGCCGAGCGGGAACTGAGGTCGGAAACGGCCCCTGAGCAAACCGATTTTGCTTTTGCCTCCATTCACACGTTCATCAAGGCTTTCTTTGTTCCGATTCTCGAGCGGATGCAGAAGGACTACGAGCCAATGAAAGTACGGTTCTTGACCCGATCCATGGCGGGAACAGTCAAGGCGGTAGCTAATGACGAGGCGCTGATCGGCAGTACGATGCTGCCGCTTGAGCGACCGGAGCGGTTTTACGTGGTGCCGCTCACAGAAATCCAAGAATATTTCGTGATTTCGCCCGCGTACTTTGACGCGCTTCAAGGAAAACGCGAGCAGCCGCAAGAACCATGGACGCTCGAGGAAATTCTGCAGCAACCGCTCATCACGCTGCCTCGTGATTCCGTTTCTTTTGCAGCCTATAACAGCCATTTCCGTCAATACGGACTTCATCTGGAGCCGCGCTACGAAGTGCATCAGGAGGACTTGGGCTTTGATCTGGCTGAACGCGGTCTTGGCGTTTTCATCGGCTTTGA
>ERZ791575.701-NODE-701-length-13943-cov-7.769873_pt1 | contig 13943 bp, 13 predicted proteins | sample MGYA00509970_ERZ791575 | MGnify/ENA primary metagenome ERZ791575 (study PRJEB30046, sample SAMN00791935) | human gut metagenome | study: EMG produced TPA metagenomics assembly of the A metagenome-wide association study of gut microbiota in type 2... | reverse complement strand
ATATTTTTTATTATATTAATGTGTATGCCATCTTTAAAAGCTTGTATTATATATATTTCTTTTTTAAAATTATTTCTTTTGATTAGGAAAAAAATATTATACAAATTAAGGTGAAAAATATGGAATTTAATATAACAACACTAAATGATAAAAGACTTGAACCACTTATGTTATATCTCAATAATCCTGATATTACAAATATTGACTGGCACGGAGGCGAATTATGGCTTAAAGATGTTTATAATAGATGCTATAAAGTAGATGACCCTAATGTCACCAGTGCATTTATTAATGATTTAATTTCAGTAATTGCTAACTCACAAGGTAATAATTTTAATCAGGACTTTAATATACTAGAAACTGATAGTAAAGAATATCATATGCGTATAACGGCAATTCACAATTCTGTTTCTATGGGAGGAAATCTTTTGTTATTAAGGAAAACAACGGAGCAGTCACGCTTTACATATGAGTATTTGATTAAAAATGGTTATATTAGTGAGAAAAATCTTAACTTTATAATTAATTGTGTAATCTGTGGATGCAATATTATGATAGCAGGACTTCCAGAAGCAGGAAAAACAGAATTTAGTAAATATATAAGTATGTATATTCCGGATGATGAAGTCGTTGTAACGATAGAGGATGCATTAGAATGGTATTATAAAAAATTAAAACCGCAATCACCAAGCATTTCCTTAAAAGTAAATGATAGATTTAATTATGTAGATGCTATTAAAGAATGTATGCGTCTTAATGCAAGTAGAATACTTTTTACAGAAGTTAGAAGTAATGAAATAGAAGACCTTGCTGCTTTATGGACAAGCGGTGTTCCGGGAATTTCAACAACTCATTCAGGTCACTATAGAAGTATTCCTGACAGACTTGTTAATTTATTAAAAAATAAAAATATTGTTAATCAGGTGGAAAATGATATATATGAGCATCTTGATGTTGGCGTTGTAATAAAGAAAAGAAAAAATAACGATGGTACATCGACACGATATGTAGATGAAATAGGTTTTTTTGAGCGTAAAAATAAGATTAACAGATGTATTGATTTTGTCATTGCAGGACAGAATGTATCTAAAGAACTTCCGGATAAAATAAAAGAAAAACTGGAGGCTTGTAATATATCTAATCCATATGAATTAAAGAAAGAACAAAAAATATAAAAAGGGGTCATATGAAAAAAAATAAATTACTTTATTACATTAATCATAAAAATCTGATTGGAGAAATCGAACATTATGGTTATGTCTATTCACTAAAAAAATTAATATTAACATATATAGCAACATTAGTTACAGGATTATTGTTAGCTTATTTGTTTAGATTACATATTACGGGATATATTGTTATAGTGTTATTTTTAATATTAATAACACCTAAGCTTGTTATTCAGGCATATAGGACAATGTATGAACAACGTAAATTTTCAGATGCATCAAAATATATAGAAAAAATGCTTTACTATTTTAAAGCTCATAATAAAATTATTACTGCGTTATCAGATGCATCGGAAATTTTCCCTGAAGGTGAAATGAAAGATGTTATAAACAAAGCGATTGATTATATTTATAATCAGGATGAAGATGCTCTTGAAGCTGAAGAATATAATTATTTAAAAAATTATAAGCCAATAACAAGCAAACCTATCGAAGAAAAAGCGTTGAAACTCATTGAACTTAAATTTCCAACGAAAAGAATAAATCGCTTACATAAATTTTTTCTTCAGGTTGAACAAAATGGAGGCAATCCAGATTTAGGAATAGAGTTGCTGCTTAATGACCGTGAAGATTGGGTAAATAAAATAGTTAATGAGCAAAAAGACAAGGCATATGCAAGAAAAATCTTTGTTATACTTAGTTTATGTTTAATGGTTATAGCATTAGCAATATTATATTATCCACTTAAGAATTCATCACTTAATTTTGATTTGAGTTCCAATTTTATTGTGAGAGCAGCTTCTACATTAACAATTATTTTAACAATGGTATTATATGTTAAATTTAATAAAATAATCGAAAAAAGTTGGTTTAATGATGATATAAGTAAGTATGCTACAGCAGAGTATTATTATAAAATAACAAATTATGATATGAAAAAATCAAAGAGAAATTCATTAATATATGCATTAGCTACTCTTGTAATAACAATATGTCTGTATGCTATAACCAAGAGTTATGTAATAATTATAATGGGATTATTAATTACCATTTTTATGTATTCTTCAGCGGAAATTGGATATAACGTTGGTAAAAAGCAGCTTACAAGTGATATATCATCAGCTTTTACAGATTGGATAATTGAAGTAGCATTACTTATGCAATTTAATAATGTAGTTACATCAATAGCAGATTCGTATGATAATACCCCTGAAGTATTAAAACCAGAAGTTGAAAAAATGCTTATAAGTCTTGGAGATACACCAACCAGTTCAGTTCCATTCAACGATTTTTGTATTTTCTTTAATCTTCAAAATATAAATGACACAATGGATACATTGTATAGTGTAATGTCAGCTTCAGGTTCAGATGTTCATAAAGAACTTCATAATATATTTAAGCAGACTAGAATACAGACCAAAACTATAAATGAACAGAAAAGAAGTAATAAGGATGCAGTAAATAAATTGTATATTAATTATGAAATATTAATTGTATGTGGTTTATTGCTGATAGATATGATTTTCTACTTTTATGGGTTCATAGGAAACTTACTTAGTATTATATAGGAGAAATATTATGGATAAAATAATAGAAGCTATGCTTAGTGTAATGTTATGTGTATTTTTAGCTGCCGTTTTATCTGGAATTGTAACAGCCAACATAGATGCATCAAGAGCAAAAAGTTATCATTCTAATGTAATTCAAGAATTGGAAGCTGGCAATATGGCGGATAATGTAATAGATGGTTGTATTTCTACCGCTAATGATAATGGCTATACACTTAATGTTGATAAATATGAAAATGATGATGGAAAAACTGTTATATGTGCGGTGGTATTATCTTATAAGTATAATATTCCGGTTCTAAACATATCTACTATTCATCAATGCAGAGGTTTTGCGAGGTAATATATGAATATATTAATTAATCAAATAGGACAAGCTATTATAAGTTTGATTTTAGGTGCTGGGTTAATTGCAATTTTTTCAGCAATTCTTACAGTACTAACAGCATTTTAACTTGTGCGTATACGCACAAGTAGGAGGTATTTATGGATAATATTATAGAGTTTTTAGGTGAAAGTATTATTGCTGTCATTACTTTTGGTGTTGTTGTATCGTTAATAATATCTTACTTTACAGGCTCAGGTTTTGCAGATTATATAATTCAAAGCACATCAAGTTTTTTAGGCTAAAACGTATGAGAACTAAAATAGCTCATTCTGAAATAAGATAAATAGATTGGAGAAATGTAATGGATATAATTACAAATAATCTGGGAAAAACAGTAATAGCCACAATTATATTTACTGGAATAATAAGTATTCTAAGCTTAATTACTATAACAACTTCTACAGGTACATACACCGGTTATCGTAATATTATAGCAGCGAATGTAAATGATAATAGCAATAATTATGATGATTATAATGATATAACAGAAGTAATAACTGTAATTAATAGTTCGATACCACAAATATCATATAACGCATCACAACCTATTTTAACTACTGATTCCAGAGTTATTCTTGATGACTATTTCATAGTCACATTAAATAATAATGAATACATAGCATCTTCTATAGCTACATTTAAAATTAGAGAGATAACATTAGATGATGAAAATGTAACTTATTTGTATAATATCGATGATAAATCAATAGAGTTCACACAGAATGGTACATATAAAGTAACAGCATATATATATGATGCTGTTAATAAAGAAACCTCTGTAAAAATAAATTTACCAGTGGAGAAAAAAATATGAAAAATATAATTATAGGCTTTGTAGTTACTATTATAGCTCTATTATGCATACAAATTACGTTAACAGTTAATGCTAGACAAATTCGTCAGCAGGAAGTAACTGACGCGCTTGATGCTGCATTAGAGGGTACAATTAATGTACTTGCAAAAAAAACTTATAATATCGATGATAAATCAGAGTATATTGCTGATTTGGTTATGGGATTATCTTCCCAGATAGACTCTAATTCAGATGTTTCTATTAAAATATTAGATGCTGATTATGACAAAGGGTTATTATCCGTACAAGTTACAGAAACTTTTAAGCACGTTAATGGAAAAGAAGGTAAGGTTGTGGCTAATAAAACAGTGCTTCTGGAAAAAAAACAGTATAACGAAAATACTTCTGATACTAATTTATATACAATACAATTTATTCTTCCTGATAAAACAGTATATAAACATATGGAACTTCCAGAGGGAACACTATTGTATGAACCAGTTAATCCATACCCTGAAGAAAATATAAATTGGATAAGTAATGATACAGATATTAGTTTCCCCTTTAGTATCGAATCTGATAAAATAATTGAATTAAAAATAAATTAAAACTTTACAAATAGGTCAAAATGACCTATAGTTATATTATAAACCTAAAACTAAAAAGAATTGAGGATTATAATAATGACATTAAAAGAGTTAAGATTAAAAACAGGTATGACACGTACAGAATTTGCAGATTACTTACAGATACCATACGAAACCGTTAAAAATTGGGAGAGTGGTAAAGTAGAATGTAAGGCATATATAATTAGAGCGTTATACTATCAATTATTATTTCAGAAGAAAATAGAAAATAAATCTGAATAATAAATATATTTAATTTTTTGATATATTAACTTATAAGTAATGGATTAAAGGAGAAACGAACGATATGATAAGGAAGAATTTAATTAAGGCAACAGTCATAACAACAATAATTGCAACAATACTTGCTGCATCAGGTTGTGGGAAAAAGGCAGCAAATAATGATGAAACAACAATGCAGGCAGTAACAGTAAGTGCTGAAACAGCAAGTAATGCAGCAAAAGAACTTACAAAGACAGGACTTGTTACATTTGAGTATACTGACCCGGATGGCAATACATATACACTTGAAGGAAAGGCGGTAGCAAGTGAAACGGGAGAAGCTGTTATAGAGGTAACAGATGCTGAGGGCAACAAAGTTACATTCACAGGCAAGGCTAAGACAGTAGATGGAAAGCTTAGTGTAAGTGATATAGCAGTAAAAGATGCAGGAACACTTGTCAAGGCAGATGGAAACAAAATAGAAGTAACTACCGGTGCTATAGTTGCAGATGCAAGCGAGAGTACAGAAGGAGAAAGTAATTCTGATATAGCAGCATCTGATGATATAAAGCAGGAAGTAGAAACGGCTAATAAAGAAGAGTCTGTTATAGAAGCTGCAAGAGAAGAAGTTACAAAATCGGAAAGTAATGTAGCAGCTAATGATAATGTAACACCGGAAGAGCCAAAGCAGGAAACACCAGTTACACCAGAAGAGCCGGACACAACACCAGAAGAACCAAAGCAGGATACTCCAGTAACACCGTCAGAGCCAGAACCGGAACCAGAGAAGCCGGCAGCAACGCATATGGAAACTAAATATATATACTATCATAATATGGATGGAAGCCTTTATTATACAGACTCTGTAACATATCTTGCTTATGAAGATGGTACACCTGTTAATGAAACATTATATTATACGAGTCAAATTCCTGAGGGAATGCCAGATAGTGAAGATACAAGTATTTTAATTATGGCATGGTTAATAAATTCTGGTGGTCCAGGAATAGCAAATAATGACCAAATGTTTTTTGAATATTTGAATGTTGCTGATTACTCAGGTGATATAAATATGTATCCAGGATATTTAAAAACTAAATAAAAACTTTAAAACATAATAAAAATTATACAAAAAAATGAAATGTAGATAAGAACTGCATTTCATTCTTTTTTGTTACCTAAAAAAGCTTTAAGAAAGGAAAGAGTATGAAGAAAAAAATAATATCTTTGATGCTGATTACTATTATTATTACAGCAATAAGCTTAAACAGATTTACAGATATATATGCTTCCTATGATAATTGGGCATCTTTAGAGGAACTCGATTTAACACCGAATAATGGTGAGGGACAACATTCTCTTAAAGATGTAAAAATATATGGTGAAAATTATACGAATAATGCTCCTGACATTTATTCAGGAAACAGTCAGTTTTTTGATGACATAAAACTCAACGCAACCTCACGTATTACATACGGAAGAAAAATAAAAGTTAATTCCGGACAGGATATAACAATAGTTGCATCTAAAAATGATACGGAAAATTCTGGAGGTTTGTCAATTAATTCAGGTCTGGCGTTTTACTGGAGTATTGCAGAGTATGACTCAAACGGATATATTGTTTATGATGGAGGCTGGCGACAGGCAAAAGATAAATGGACAATAGGTAAATCCAACAACAATGATTCAGGTTATGGTCTTGATGGATATCCTAAAAATGTGACACAGAGTAAAAGAGAATCAAGCGTTAGATATATTGTTCCTATTTTCAGATGGAATAATGGAGATGAAACAATGGGAAGTGGTTCAGATTTAGTTTTAGATAAAAATATATTATCACAAACATTTCCAATTTTTTCAATTATCACAGACCCATTCACTTACACATTTAACTGTAATGGTGGTACATCTCATATAAGAAATGAGGATAAAGGTTCATATACATTAGAAAGGTTAGGAACATCTTCAATAGATGTAAACAATCTGGTAGAGCCTACAAGACCTGGTTATAATTTTGCAGGCTGGAAAATAATAGGTGGTACAGGTAAACAGAGCGGAAAGGTCTATAGCAATTCGGAACTCCGTACAATGATGTCAGATGGTAAATACTGGTCATCATTATTTGAAAATGCGACATTTGAGGCACAGTGGGAACTTAACTATTATTCACTAAAACTTGATGCTGATTATTGTAGTGTGTGGTTTAATAAGTTAAAAGGTGATGGCTATGATTTAGGTTCAGTAGACCTTTATATCAATGGAAATCTTGAAGCCGAAAATATTACAGATTGGGAAAAGATATATCCCTACGGCACAACTTATGAATTTAAAAACCTTAAGTCAAAGAATGGATATATTTTAACCGATGCAGGAAGTCTTAAGGGAACTATAACTGCTGATACAACAGCAACAACGTATGTATATGACAAGGCTGGATTAGCCTACTTTGATAAGAACAATGCCGATGGTGGTACAGGTAATGATACATTTGTATATTACAGCATTGTAAGCCTTGCATATGATAAAGGTGCAGTAATGGGTAATGATTCTGTTGGATTTGGTAATAAGTTTAATAAGTCTTTTATGTACTGGAAAACAGATAAGAATAATTGCTACAATAGTGGCGATGTAATGCCGGTTAGTGATAACTATCAGGGGAAGGCATATATCCAGAGTGCTGGTAGTAGTCTTGTCATGGATATAGCCTGGGGCGGTTCAGTCAATGAAAGTGGTCTTAACATACAGTTAGCAGATGCATGGGGTGGCAATGGTGAATACTGGAGCTTTATACACGCAGATGGTGATGATTATTTTATCGTAAACAGTACGTTAGGCAAGTATGTAACCGCTGATACAGCCAGTATGGATGTAAAGTACTGTAACCTTGACTGGAGCAGCAGCCAGATGTGGACTTTATCAGTTGCAGGAGATGGCTGTTATTATATAACATCAAAAGCTAACCCTAACTTAAGAATAACAGCACAGGGAACAGTTGCAAATAGTAATATAGGTTTAGGCTGGAAGTCAGATAGTAATACTAACCAGAAGTGGAAAATACTTTTTGATAACAGAGATTCGGTGTTTACAGCACAATGGGGAGCTGCATTGCAACAGAAAGTAAAAGTTTCTGTTATAGCAAGATATGAAGGCATTGAAGCAGGAACTTATGCAAAGGAAGAAACAGTCATTAACAGACGGGAGTATACAGTCGGAACACCTGTCACATGGGTGAGAGATAAAGATGATACATATGAGGATGCCTCATTCAGTGAGCTTGCATCAAAAGATGCAACGTATTATGTCACAGTGAAAAGAAAAACACATACAGTAGCGCTTAATAAACAGACTGGCATATCTGCAGTATCAGGAAATGGTACGTACAGACATGGTAAAAATATAACTATAAATGCAGCTGCTAAAACAGGATATCGTTTTACAGGCTGGACTGACAGCAATGGTAAGAATATATCAAGTACGTCTTCATCACAGTTGACAGTAACAGATGACGTAACATTAACTGCTAACGCTGAGGCAATAGATTATACAATTACATATGACCTTGCAGGAGGAACACTTGACGGAAAGACTAATCCAGACAGATACAATGTTGAAACGCCAACCTTTACATTAAATAATCCAACAAAACCAGGATATGTATTCGCAGGCTGGACTGGAACAGGACTTAATACTGCAGATAAAACAGTAAGAATAAATCAGGGAAGTACAGGCAACAGAAGCTATACAGCTAACTGGATTGTAGGTACATCACATCTTAAAACATTTGCTGGAACAGGAATCAGTTCAACTAATTATGCTTCAGGAGCTGATATAACAGTAGGAAAAGACGTTACAGTTAAGGCAGATGTAAAGACTGGATACCTATTTACAAGCTGGACTAACAGCAGTGGTAATGTTGTATCCCCAGATAACAATTATACATTTAGTATGCCTGTTAATGATGTTAATTTAACTGCAAATGCAGTGCCAATAAGTTATAACATAGTATTTAATAACAATAAGCCTTCCAGCGCAACTGGCAATGTAACAGGAAACACAGCAGCTATGAACAATGTCAAATATGACACAGCAGTTACATTAACACAAAACGATTACAGTCTTAATGGCTGGAATTTCACCGGTTGGAACACAAAACCGGACGGAAGTGGTACAGGATATGCGGATAAAGCAAGTGTTAAAAATTTAAGCAGCACAGATGGAGCAACAGTTATTTTATATGCACAGTGGGTACAGGGAGAAGGCTATGCTGTAACAGCAGTTGCTGGAAAAGGTGTTCAGGGGACAACAGGTTCAGGAACATACAAAGATGGCGATAAGGTAAACATTGGAATAACAGGCGTTAAGAAAGGTTATACATGGAAAGAAAATGAAATCACAACAGGATGGTTTATGTCTAATGACAAGGTAACAGCACAACAGGGATATTCATTTACGATGACACCGGGCAACAGGACATATACAGCTAACGCAACACCAAATACTTATAAAGTTGTATATAACAAAAATAAGTCTGATGCAACAGGAACTATAGCAGACAGTACTTATACATATGATGTAACTGGAACACTACGTGTCAACAAGTTTACAGCTAATGGATATAAACAGACGGGCTGGAATACTAAGGCTGATGGAACAGGTACACATTATGATGCAGGAAAAGCAATAGAAGTCCTTAACTGGACTGATACTGATAATGGTGTAATAAACCTGTACGCTGAATGGACTACTAACAGCTATCAAGTAACTGTTAAAGTGCAGTATGAAAATGTTGATGGAAGTTTTTCTAATCCGGAAACAGTAATTAATCACAATTATAATTATGGTGATACAGTTACATGGAGCAGAGCTGAAGATGCAGCGTACAAAAAGGTAACGTACAGTAAGCAGGTAACAGGAACGATAAACGATGTTATCAAGGTGTACAGGCAGAGATATCATCAAAATCTGTACGTACAATATGAAAATTCAGACGGAAGTTTTTCAGCAGCACAAAAGGTAATAGACAACGATTATCTGTATGGTGATAAAATTACATGGAGCAGAGCCGCAGATAAGGCATATAAAGCTGCAAGCATAAACTGGAATGTTGATGGTATTCACGAGGAAACATTAAAGATATACAGAAATGTATACCACATTGATGTAGTTGCGGATAAACATATTAATAAAGTAAGTGGTTCAGGCGATTACAGATACGAAAGTACTGCAGTAATTACAGCAGATGTTGAAATTGGATATCATTTTGCAGGTTGGAATAAGCAGATAAGCAATAATCCTTATGCGTTAACAGTAACAGATAATGCAACTTATACAGCGTATGCAGACCCGGACACAGATACAAAGTATGTTGTAAGGCATTGGAAACAGAAGCTATATCTCGATAATACACAGCAGTATACAGATGGCAGTAAGCATAACACAGATAATTACTTTCTGGCAAATACGGATAATTTGACAGGTACAACTGACACAGAAGTAACACCAGCAACAAAATCTTATGAAGGTTTCACAAGTCCTGCAGTACAGAAAGTAACAATTAAAGGCGATGGCAGTCTTATTGTAGATTACTATTATACACGTAACAAGTATAAGATAAATGATGATGATAAAGATGGTGGGTCGGATGATGGAAACAGTAATGCAGACTCTGATAAGGGTAATGGCATAAAAGACATTACCGGAGGTGGCGAATACTATTATGAAGAAGTAGTATCAATGGAAGCTATTGTAAAGAATGGATATCACTGGCATATAGATGATGACTGCCATACAGATAAGACCCAATATCCTACAGGCTGGAAAGTTACAAAACCAGGATGTGGAATTGATAAATTCCTTGATGAAACAAGCTATGGCTCACAGAAAATTAAGTTTGTTATGCCGGCACATGATGTATATGTAAAAGCAGATGCAACTAATAACAGCTATACTATATCATTTAATGCAAATGGTGGAACAGGAAGTATGTCAGAAGTTAATGCAATATATGATGTAGCATTGACATTACCGAACAATAGTTTTACAAAAACAACTGCATTTGGTACTAGCAAGTTTTTGTACTGGGAAGACAAAAAGAATGATACAACATATGTCAATAATGATACAGTTAAGAGTCTTACAGATGAATTTAACGGAGCAGTTACTTTATATGCACAGTGGGATGATTGTCCGGAATTATATGCTATAGACAGATATTTTACGCTTGAGGATGCACAGAAAGGAGAAATTACATATAACAATTTAATCTCTACAGCTTCAATTAAGGATGATAGAGATGATATAGATAATATAGACTTTAGAATAATAGATTACTCTGATAGAGATTTTACTTCTTTAATTGATACATCTGTAATATCTATTACTTATAAAGCTATCGACAGTGCTGTCAACAGCACTGTGAAAATGGTTTATGTGTATATCGTTAATACAGAAGCCATAGAAATTACCGATAATACATCTGTAAGGTCCATAAATGATACATATTATGATAAATCTTACGTTGATGGAGGGCTTGAAGCCGATTCGGTCTGGAAAACAAACAGTGAATATGCTGCAACATTAAAAAATGCGATGGATAATATAGCAAGTATACAATATGATGTAGATTATTTGAGAGTATTATTAATGGATATACCAGTTACTAATTATAACAATATGAGCTGTAATCATATTGAACAGGAATGGATATTAACCCACGAAGATATACAAAAAGTACAAAATTATGTCGACAACTATGGATTAGGTAATATTCAAGATGCTAATAATCTTAAACGATTTATAAATGAATTCTCATATTGTAAAAAATATTAGAATATATCAATAAACGGCCGTACATATAGTGCGGTCGTTTTCTTATGCATAACAAAATCATAAAAATTTAAAATTGTCAATCATCTACAAACATTAATTTTAAGAAAAACTAATACTTGTAAGTTATCGAATTCTTTATCAATAATTCATATAATTTAATAAAAAATATAAATAAAAGGAAGTGATACACGTATGTTTACAAAAACGAAAAATAATTAACTTGGATGATTTATAACAATCTAAAAATATTTATTTTAAATGGAGGACAAGTAAATATGAATAAATGTATATTTTTAGGTCGATTAGCAAATGACCCAGAAATTAGTTCATATAATAATTCTATCGCTGGTACTACCGAGAGTATAGCTAAATACAGATTAGCTATCAATAAAAGAGCTGCTAAAGGAGAGAAAGAGGCCGACTATATATCTGTAGTTGCATTTAAAGCTAATGCTGCATTTGCTGAAAAGTATTTAAAAAAGGGTATGCAGATAATGTTAGTTTCACATGTAGTAACAGGAAACTATGTAAACAAAGATGGAGTTAAGATTTATACAACAGATTTTATTGCAGAGTCACAGGAATTTACAGAAACTAAAAAGACAGTTGAAAGTAGACAAAATTCTCAGGTTTTTGTAAAAACCGATGATAATGAGGAGGTTCCATTCGATTAATGTTTAACACAAAATTTATTCTTAAGACAGGAGAATTTATATATACTGGATATTTAGATAAAGAAAAAAAGATTAATTTAAAAAATAAATTTAAGGATGAATATGGTTATATGCGTTGTGGATGCAGACCTGAAGCTAATTTATTTTATCGAATATCTGAAGATTGTAAAGTGTATCCAGAGCATATAAACTATGTTCATAATGAGAATTGTATTAGATATAAAAACCAAAATGGTGAAAACATAAGAAATTCAGGATATATTATTAATGATGATACTGGAGATGTAACAGCTTATTTAACATTTAATCCAAAAACTTTCAGTGTAACTGAAGCCAAAGATAAGGAAGAAGATAATATTGTTCCATCCGAAATTCAAGAAAATGAGAACATTGAGCAAGCATTAATTCCAAAAGATAAAGAAACATTATCAGAAAATAAGAAAAAAGACAAAAATCTTGACCTTGAAGAATTCATTAGAACAGTAAATATAGATGCTTATGCTGAAAAAATTCTTAACAACAAAATAATAAAATCCAAAGATGATTTTTCAAAATATGTATATGGAAGAACGCATAAAATACATATAAATTGTATGAGAAGAAACCTTGCAGAACTATCGCTTGAAAAAGATGGTGTTAAGTTTATTTATCTTCCGGTTAAAGATATTGATATTCAAAATATTGGTACAATTAAAAAATGCAGTATTCAAACTATAGGTGTTGATGGACATATATATTCCAATTTTGTGAATGAAAAAACGCTAGAAACGGCATTAAATAAATTTAATGAACGCTATAAAACAACTTTAATGGATAATGTTTTCGTTGCTGGTTTCCAATATCTTAAAAAGGTTAATAAACCAAATAAAAGATATTCTTATAGAATTCTTGGTCGAATACATTTTTTTAAGGTTTCTGATATTGGACTATATTGCCGCAGCAATAACGAACAGATTTTTTTTAATACTCTAGAGGATATAAAGCATATCCATCCAGATATAAAATATTGGGTTCCTACAGAAGATGAAAATGTTGTAGCAATAATAAGCAAAAAAAATGAAGTTAAAAAGCTAATGATATTTTTCCATAGCTCAAAAGATATACCTGTGTATTATAATTCAAGTATGTATATACCAGTTATAATTGATAATGCTGAAGAGTTGACATATGATATGTTGTTAAAACAATGGAGTGCAGATGAAAAATAAAGACATACAGCGTTTAATTACATATTTTCATTTAATAGTTTTAATTAAGACTATTAATAAGGAGAAACAAAATGTGCAAAAAAAGCAATAATATGCTGGGAGTTAATATAACAAGAAATTATATGCAAAATCATATAATTGTTAAACTTGTTAATGCAGATATTAATAAATTGTATCTTAATAATATTGCGCATCGTAATATAAACGATTTGGCAGTTGTATATTCTATAGATACATCATCTATTAATGAATATAAAAAAGATTATATAGATATAAGCAATCAAATGTATCAAAATTTATTATATGAGTTAAAACTATCAGAAGAGCAGTTCTATAAATTTGCTATACACAATACGCAAGTGTTATTGCCGGCAACAATACAAAGTATTAATATAGTTTTAGAAAATATAGAAACACAAATATATGAACCATATGTTTTATCAAATGTAAATAAATTTTATGGTGCA
>ERZ791575.688-NODE-688-length-14321-cov-2.437544_pt1 | contig 14321 bp, 16 predicted proteins | sample MGYA00509970_ERZ791575 | MGnify/ENA primary metagenome ERZ791575 (study PRJEB30046, sample SAMN00791935) | human gut metagenome | study: EMG produced TPA metagenomics assembly of the A metagenome-wide association study of gut microbiota in type 2... | reverse complement strand
CCAAGCAAACCCGCCACAAGTGCTTTCCGTGTACCATGTCCTTTTCCGGTTGTCAGAAAGCTTCCATATAATAAAATCCGTGCGGAGACCGGCTGTTCACCCAGCAGCTTCCGGCTGATATATCCTATTTTTACAGCACCTGCGGTATGGGAGCTCGATGGTCCGACCATCACAGGTCCTACGACATCAAATATATTCATTGCTTCACTCTCTTTCATCTGTATTATGAGATTTCTGCCTTCAAATTATGTCAAACATACAATAGAAACTTAAAAAAATCAACCGGAAACGACTGGTCTTTTCATTCACAGTTTTTCCGGTTGATTCACTTAAATTGTTGCTTTAATTTACATTTCAGACTTTTCTATTATAAGTTTTAATCCGGCCGCTCACCACCGCCCGGTGTACCGCCGCCGTGTCCCATACTTCCCATATCCGTAAGGGAAAGAGAAGAGGCATCGGCGAGTGCGGAATCATCTTCCTGCTGCCCATCACTTGTGGACGGAATCGTGCCATCTATCTGACCGCGGATGCTCCCTGCCCGTAGCAGGCAGAACGACGTATCCACGCCTGTCTCGAACTCTTCGTAGTTACAGAATTTCGTCGGATCCTGTTCTACATAAGTAGCAATCAGATTCTCCGTCTCTGTAATCAGATTCTCGAAATATCCGCTTTCAAAATACTCGGAGATAAATGTATCAAAATACGTGTGATACAGTTCCGTATAGCTCTCATCTGCAAAGATCCACGCAAGCATCGGGCGGGAATCTACCGTTCCACCGGAGACCGGTGTATCAATCGGATAGTTCACCATCTGTGTTGCCGAATCGCTGCCTCCGCCACCCGCCGAGAATCCGCCAAAGGCGAGATTGTAATCCCACGGAATCATTGAAAGCTGTCCATCTTCTTCGTACAGATAGTAATTATGGATCATCGAACCGGTATAGCTGCCGAAGTTGCAGACGAAATTATGTACGACGAAGTAGCGCATCGCCTCATCTACATTTACCACATTCTCGATATCTGAATTCTCGTTCAGAGACTTCAGTGAAGCAATCAGACGTTCTTTATCCGCGTCCGTGATATCCGTCTTGGCATTGTCGAAGATATTGCTGTAACTGCTATATTCATCATCCGAATAGATGAGCGATACATCGTCACTTCCCATGCTGCCACCCGGTCCGCCCTGCTTATCGCCCATATCACCATCCGGTCTCTGCATTTTCTGACCGTCCGACTCCGTACCTGTCGGTGGTTCCATCTTCTGTCCATCCGAAGAATCTCCATCCGGTCTCTGCATATTCTGACCACCAGCGAAATCTCCATCCGGTCTCTGCATTTCCTTCCCATCCGCAAAATCTCCATCCGTGGCCGCATCACTGTCACTGGCTGTATCCTCGCCGAAGAATTGTTCTGCCAGTTCCGTCTCGGAGATATCCGCACCGTTTTCACGGCCGCATTCCATCATTTTCGACCAGCATGGTAGGCGTATTGTTCATCTCATTTCGAAGCCGGCTGATATTGAATACATTCACCGCACCAAGCGTCACAACGAGCAGCACCGTGATTGCGATCATCGCTGTGATTATGAACTTCTTCTGTAACGTCTTAACCAATTTATTCCACCTCTACAAGCTGGTATCCGATTCCTCGTTTTGCCTGAATCTCCACATGAACCTTTAACGCCTGCAACCGCTTCCGCAAATATGAAATATACACCCAGACTGTGCCAACCTCTGCATCCGTCTCCAGCCCCCAGACCTTCTCCAGCAGACTTTCGGTAATCGTCAGCTCCCATATCCAGCCCTGCAATCCGATCTTCGACCTCTGCCTTTGCCGTAAGCAGCAACACCGGTGTCCGGTCACCGCGGCTCCGCAGCTTCTGCAACACTTCCAAGCCACTCATCTTCGGCATCATGATATCCAGAATGATACCGTCATATTCGCCGATTGTTGCATAATCGAGTGCTTCTTCCCCATCAAATACAGCCTCCACCGTATACTTGTGATAGGTAAGAATATCGACTAACGCCTCGGACATATCTACTTCATCTTCTGCAAGTAATAATTTCATGCCGGTTCCTCCAATATCAAAATAATCCATTCATTTCATTGGTCAAGTTTTTTTTTGGGGGGGTAAAAATGGGTACAAAAAATCGGTGCGACGGGATTCGAACCCACGACCTCTGCGTCCCGAACGCAGCGCTCTACCAAGCTGAGCCACGCACCGATAAAATTGGAAATCAATCCAACATCTGACATGATAGCACAGATGCCCTGAAAAATCAATTCAAATTTCCATAGAAGCAGGCATAATTTTACCAGCCATCAATATGATCGCGCTGGATTGCCGCGAATATCCGGCTTTTTGCCTTCGGAAATTCTTCTTCCATCCGCGCTAACATCCGCTTGGCAGCCTCCCGCTTCGTCGCGCCATCCACAGGGCACAGATTCTTCACCACAGGAAGCTGATACCGTCGCGTAAAGCCGCGTACCTCCGCCTCGGTCACATACACAAGAGGTCGGATCAGGTCAAGCTCTGTACCATCCAGATGCGTCACTGGCGAAAATGTATGCACACGCCCTTCTAATACCTGTGACATCAGAAATGTCTCCACGACATCGTCTTTATGATGCGCATATGCGATCTTATTACATCCCAGTCGAAGTGCTGCTTCATTGAATGCGCCTTTCCGCATCTTCGCACAGAGCGGACACATCCGCTTCTCCTGCCGCTCCATCAAGATCGGAAATATCTGCGTCGGAATGATCTCATATGGAACCTGTAGCGAATCACACAATTCTTTCACCTTGGTGAAGTCCATTCCCTGCATCTGTCGATTCACGTCTTCCACAGTCATTGCATCTGCATGCGCTACTCCTGTTCGTTTCATATACTCCCCAACACCCGTATCAACCGTGATCGCTACCACATCATATTTCTTCGGATAAAATTTTCGCATTCCAGCCAGTGCATACAAGAGTGTCAGACTGTCCTTTCCGCCAGAGATACCGATTGCAATCCTATCGCCATCCTCGATCATCTGGTAAGCGTCCACCGCCTGCCGCACCTTGCTGTATAATTTCTGTAATTCCATATCTGTTTATACTTTTATTCTTTCACCATCTTGTCAGCATTCACATCCAGCACAGACAAGATCACCTCTGATTTTTCCAACAGCTGCTGGTACTGCTTCTGTACCTCTTTCATCCTCCGGCTGTTCTCGTCGTAGTTTTTCTGATCTAAAAATCTTGAACTTTCTTCCAATTGCAGATCGTGAATCTTACTCTCCAACAAACGAATCTGACTTTGCAGCCGTGCATGTGTCTCCACCGGAATCTCTGTGCCAAACAACTTCTTCCGCAGCTTCTTTGTCATATTATACACGCAAAAACCTATAATCGTAAATGCAATTTCAAATCCGATCAGGCTTGTTACCAACCGGAACCATGTTTCCCATGCCTGCATAAAAAATACATCGATCATGCCTACCGTGACAAGCAGAGACAATACGATTGCAAGCGGTGTATCAATCCACAGGACAAATCCAAGCCGTCTCCGGCTGTATTTCTTGTCCACCTGCTGATCCTCAAACTCTAATTTTGACAGATCAAACTGCAATTTCCCAATATCTTCGTGCAGCACATTCGTCGTTCCCGTCTGATCCGGACACGCCAGAAGCTTTTCCTCAAGTTCCGCCTGTTCCTGCTCATTTGCGGCAATTTCCTGCTGCAAGGATTGCAGTCCCGCCTTTAACTGTGACTGCTGCTCCGCCCACGCCTCTGCAACCTGTGTCGGTGTGTATGTGGATAATGCCTGTTTTCCCGTCAGCTCCTGCAAGCTTGCCAACATGCCGTCCGCATATTTCTTCTTTGCCATCTGTGCCTGCTCCGTCTGCTTCTGGTCAAACGTCTGCAGACATTTACCAAATGCATTCTCCCGGTTAAGTTCCTGCAACAGCTCATAATCAAACTCCGCTTTTTCTTCCTTCTTCTCCTCGAATCTGCGCATCGCGATTGGAACAAATTTCACACTCGTCAACTGCTTGTCGATATATCCATAGATAAACCCATGTTCTCCGGTTTCGTCCTCATTGATCGGCTCCAAACTTCCCGGATAATATACATGCTGCTTCTCAAATGCCAGATATTGATGCTTATGTCCAAGCCCGATATACCCGAAATTCTTTCCTCCAAAATCTTCCACATCAAACGGGCAAACCCTTGCACTTCCTCCATGTCCAAGAAAGATATTGACTGCCCGGAGATTTCTGGCATATACACTGTCAAAATCATTTCGTTCATTCTGCGCGCTATACTGGCAGATTCCGTAGACATCAACATTATATTTTGCAAAATGCAGACTATCCATAATCCCTTCCGCATAGGAATTCCGTTCCGCACGTTCCCCTTCTGGCACATGATTATGGATTTCTTCACAATTCAGCAGATACATCCGTGATACAAATTCATAGTTCCAAAGAACACTGTCCCTGGCAAGATAATCGCACTCTCCCGTGACATACAGGATATCGGTCTTCGGCAGACGTGCCAGCTGCGTATCAACAAACATGATATCTTCCTTCGTTGGCACATGATCAAACAGATCTCCGGTAATAAAGATCATATCCACCGGATGCAGTTCCATGTAGTCAATAAAATTTAAAAATCCGTCATACAGATACGGTGTTTCTCTTCTCGTCCCCAGATGAACATCTGCAATATGTGCAAATTTCATAGTATTTCTCCTTGTATAACATAACTATTGTAATTTCATTTCTTGATCCAATCTAAAAGTATAGCATATTTTTTTATATTGCTCGCAGTTATTTTATACATATTTCCACGACGCACATTGTACACATTATTCCGATGTCTTGCATTGTCATGCATTGTCTTACATTTCACTTTGTAGTATAATTTATAATAATTGTGGGAATGTGTATCACACGATTTCCCTTACAGCTACAACAAGATTATACGAATACAAACAGGACATTATTCTATGGAAAAACATGCCTTATTGATTGCGAATTCCGCATCAATGATCGACCATTTTAATAAAGATAATATCCGCATCTTACAGGATATGGGCTACACGATCTCCGTTGCTGCGAATTTTCAGGAAGGAAATTCAAGCACGGTGGAACGCATCCATGCGTTCGCAAGCGAGCTTGCTGCACAGGATATCGAGATCATTGATCTGCCGATTCCACGGAAGATCACAGAGCTTGGGAAAGCGTTTAAGTCCATCCGGATTCTGAAACGCTATATGCGGAACCACCCTTGCCAGATCGTGCATACACAAACACCATTTGGCGGTGTCGTCGGTCGACTTGCCGCGAAGAAATTCCGTAAAGATGGCACAAAAGTAATCTACTTTGTCCACGGTTTTCACTTCTTCCGTGGTGCGGGTATCAAGAATTATCTGCTTTATTACAATGTTGAAAAATGGCTGTCCCATGTAACAGATTGTCTGATTACCTTAAATCAGGAGGATTATCAGGCGGCGAAACGACGGTTTCATCACCCAAATGTCCATTATGTACCAGGCGTTGGCGTGGATACGGATACGATTGCTTCCATCTGTGTTGACAAAGCGGATGTATGCAGACGATTCGGTCTGCCGTCCGACAAGAAGATTATACTGACGGTTGCGGAATTGATTCCACGTAAGAACGTAGAGACTTCGATCCGCGCATTTGCCAAGTCCAACCGTGATGATGCAATCCTTGCGATCTGTGGCAAAGGCGTTCTCGAACCATCGTTAAAGGAACTAGCGCAGAAACTGCAGGTTGGTGACCGTGTATTTTTCGCGGGCTATCATACGGATGTGCTGGATCTGTATCACTGCGCGGATTTGTTTTTATTTACAAGCTTTCAGGAGGGATTATCCGTCGCTGTCATGCAGGCGATGGCTGCCGGACTTCCAATCATCGCTTCGGATATCCGCGGAAACCGCGATCTGCTTGCCTCAGAGCCACATACACGCAGCAAGCATTACCTGCTTCCAACGAAGGACGCAGACGCATATGCAGCAAAAATCAATAAAATTCTCGATGATCCGGCACTTGCACAGGCACTTGGTACGGAAAACCACGCGAACTGCAAAAGATATTTTGATATTGCACTTGTGCACAACCTTATGACTACTATTTATACAGAGTTGACCGATTAACGGTCTACGACATTGCATTTATAAAAGGAGACTATTATGTATACAGTTCAGGTTCTGCTATCTACTTACAATGGCGAAACTTACTTGAAAGAACAATTAGACAGTATCTTGAATCAGAAAAATGTTGCCGTGAAGCTCTTCGTCCGCGACGACGGTTCTTCCGATGGCACCGTGGATATCCTGCGCGCCTATGCCGCGCTCCACGATAACATTTGTTACCTATGTGGCGAAAACTGCGGCGTGGTCGCTTCTTTCTTTCGTCTGTTCGAATTATCTGACCCAGATGTGGATTTCTATGCCCTCTCCGATCAGGACGATGTGTGGGACGAAGACAAGCTTTCCATCGCCTGCCAAAAGCTTGAACAGATGCGCAAATCAAAATCCCCAAAGAAAAAGAAGAATGATTCCCAGATCCGTACATTTGCCACACCACTTCTCTACTGTTGTGATGCCTGGAACACGGACGATGCACTGAACCTGCTTCCGGAATCTATGCAGACCGCAGGCAAAGAACTGATTCCGGACTTTCGGAACGCATTGATTGAGAACATCGCCCGCGGTGCAAGCATTGTATTTAATCAGGCACTTATGTCTTATATCCGAATCAGTATGCCACAGGATATCTACATGCACGACTGGTGGCTCTATCTAGTTGCGTCCTGTTTCGGCGAAGTTTACTACGACAGCGCCGCTCATTATAAGTACCGCCAGCATGCAGGAAATACGCTTGGTGCAGCAGCTCCTTCCGGCTGTTCCAAATTCTTCCGCCGCCTGAAGCAGAGCCGTACAAATGGCGGTCACATCTCCAGACAGGCAAAAGCCTTTGAACGAATCTACCATGTGCCAGAGGAGAAACAACAGTTTTTGAACATTGTAACGAAGTATCAGGACGTGAAATCCTACCGCAAAATGGGAAAATCCGGCAAATATTTGTTCCGGCAGAATAAAAAGGATAACCGCGTCTTTCAGCTTATGTTTTATTCTAACCATTTGTAATTGACTTCGTTTTCCTTTTCGTTTATAATGATTTTTGAATTTTTCTAAAGCAAAAAGAATGATAATATAAAAATCAAACGGAAAGAGGAATGAGCTATGGCAGTAAAGTACATTTTTGTCACTGGCGGCGTTGTATCCGGTCTCGGTAAAGGAATTACCGCGGCATCACTTGGACGTCTGTTGAAAGCGCGCGGATACAAAGTGATCAGCCAGAAATTTGATCCATATGTCAATATGGACCCGGGAACCATGAACCCAATTCAGCATGGCGAAGTATTTGTAACAGATGACGGTGCAGAAACCGATCTGGATCTTGGACACTACGAGCGTTTTATCGATGAGAGTCTGAACAAGGGTTCTAACGTGACAACAGGAAAGGTTTACTGGAGCATCCTGAACAAGGAGCGCCGTGGCGATTTCGGCGGTCATACGGTTCAGATCATCCCTCATATTACAAATGAAATCAAAGATCGTTTCTATCGCAATCCAGATGCAAAAGACGATGAGATTGCGATCATCGAAGTTGGCGGTACTGTCGGCGATATCGAGAGCCAGCCGTACATGGAAGCCATTCGTCAGTTTCAGTTGGATGTCGGACATGAGAATTGCATCATGATCCACGTCACACTGATTCCTTACTTAAAATCATCCGGCGAACTGAAGACAAAGCCGACACAGGCAAGTGTAAAAACTTGTCAGTCACTTGGTATCCAGCCGGATATCTTGGTTTGCCGTTCCGACCTTCCGTTAGACAAAGCAATTAAAGATAAGATTGCCAGTTTCTGTAACGTTCCTAGCGAATGTGTCATCCAGAATCTGGACGTGGATGTATTATATGAAGTGGTACTTGCTATGGAGCACGAGAAGCTTGCCGATGCGGCCTGCAAATGCCTCCATATCCCATGTCCAAAGCCAGATCTTGACGACTGGATCGCCATGGTTGACAATTGGAAGCATCCACAGAAGAAGGTACGCGTCGCTTTAGTTGGAAAATATGTCAGCCTGCACGACGCTTACATCTCTGTTGTAGAATCCCTGAAGCATGCCGGTGTCGCACATCGTGCGGATGTTGAGATCAAGTGGGTAGATTCCGAACTTGTAACAAAGGAAAATGTTGCAGAGATCTTAGGTGATGTATCCGGTATCTTAGTTCCAGGTGGTTTCGGCGACCGTGGTATCGAGGGTATGATCGAGGCAATTACCTATGCACGGGAGAACAAGATTCCATACCTTGGCTTATGTCTTGGTATGCAGCTTACCATCGTGGAATTCGTAAGAAATGTTGTCGGCTATCCGGATGCGAACAGCTCCGAGTTCAACCCTAGTTCCAGCCATCAGGTCATCCATATCATGCCTGACCAGAATGGTGTCACAGACTTAGGCGGAACACTAAGACTTGGTTCTTATCCTTGTGTACTTGATAAGAGTTCAAAAGCATACCAGTTATATGGTACGGACCACATCAACGAACGTCACAGACATCGTTATGAGGTAAACAACGATTATAGAAAGGTTCTGACCGATCACGGCATGCTCCTGTCTGGTTTATCTCCAGATGGTCATATCGTAGAAATGATCGAGCTTCCAGATCACCCTTGGTTTATCGGAACACAGGCGCATCCAGAGTTTAAGAGTCGTCCTAACAAAGCTCATCCATTATTCTTAGGATTTGTTGGCGCTGCGATTGCACATTCTGAGGAAGCATGATATACTAACTCCTGTCGGCAAACAGATTTGTGACACAAAAGAAAAAGAAAGGTTTTCACACCCCCTTATGAAGGCAGGAAAATTCATCAGAAAATATAACCACATATGGACACTACTCTACATCGTTTTCTACATGCCATGGTTTATGTGGCTGGAAAAGACAGTAACTACGGATTTTCATCTTGTATCGATGCCAATCGACTACAAGATTCCGTTCTGTGAATATTTTATTATTCCGTATTTTATGTGGTTTTTGTTCGTCCCGGCGATTGTCGGCTATGAATTTTTCTATTCCAAGAAAGAATATTATCAATGCTGTGCGTATCTGTTCAGCGGCATGACGATTTTCCTGATCATCTGCACCATCTGGCACAATGGTCTGGATCTGCGGCAGGATATCTCCTACAACAATAACCTGTGTGCAAAACTCGTCAAGATGCTGTATAAGACAGACACAAGCACGAACGTATTCCCAAGTCTGCACGTATTTAACACACTTGGTTGTCTCGTTGCCCTGTACAGGAGCAAAGGTGTGAAAGATAAAGCATGGATCAAAGTGATTGCAACAGTCATTGGTATTCTGATTATCTTATCCACGATGTTTCTGAAGCAGCATTCGGTGTGGGATGTCATCGGTGCATTTGCGCTGGCAGCAATCCTCTATCCGATTGTCTATGTAATCCCTTGGGGCAGAAAGAAACAATGATAAATAAAAAATTCCGAAGTCTGATATAAACAAACTTCGGAATTTTTTTATTTGTCTAATTAAATCCAAACAACTTCTGGAACAGACGATATCCGGTTCTTGCAAACCATCTGCCCGTTGGTCCGTGCAGATTGAATGTGATTCCAAACAACGTTGTTCGAAGCTCCTTGTATAATTCTGCATCCGTATCCTTTAGATACTTCCACAGCTCTTTTTTCTTCTTATACAGCTCCTTGTCCTTCGATACAACACAGATACTCGATGCAACACACATCATCATATCTAAGTACTGGAACAGGAAACGGTACATCTGTGGAGGGAGTTCTTTTCGGTTCTCACTGAAAAACTGAATCAACGTCCGATTGACAAGCATCTGCTGATCGATCCGCTTCATCATCGTCTTTTCATTGACCGACTGTCCTTCTCTGCCAATATAATAGTGATACAAGTCGACATTTAAGTACATCAGCTTCTTCACATGGATCATCGGTTCAAAGATATAGAGATTATCCACATAAAATGTATGCTTCGGAAGCTGCAGTCCGCAGTCCTTCAGCAGCTGTGTCCGGTAAATCACCGAATGCATCAATACATACTGAAACTTGTTGAACCGAATCCGGCTGTCTTCCCAGCTTATGATCCGTTTCTCCGGCAAAGCACCATGATAACGCATGACACGCTTCTTCCGGCGTTCCACCTTATCATAGATATAGTTGGAGAGCAGGACATCTAAATCCTTCTCATCTTCCACAAGCTTCTTCAAGACCTTCAACACCTGCTTATAGGCTTCTTTATCAAGCCAGTCATCACTGTCAACGACCTTGAAATAGACTCCGGTTGCATGAGCGATACCGGTATTCACCGCATCGCCATGCCCACCATTTTCTTTATGAATTGCCTTTACGATCGTCGGATATTTCTCCGCATAGGCATCTGCGATCTTCGCGGTGTCGTCTGTAGATCCATCATCCACAATCAGTATTTCTACCAGTTCGCCACCAAGCAATGCGTGATCCACGCACTTCTTCATATAGTCCTGCGAATTATAGCAGGGAATTGTGATGGTTAATATTTTTTTATTCATAAATTATTTGATTACCTTAATCCAGCCTTCTGGTGCCTCGATACGTCCCATCTGGATACCTGTCAGAGCGTCATACAGCTTCTTTGTATATGGTCCCATCTCTTCCATTCCACTTGGGAAGCAGATTTCCTTGCCGTGGTCGTTAATCTTTCCAACTGGAGAGATAACTGCAGCTGTACCACACAGACCACACTCTGCGAAATCCTTAACCTCATCGAAGTAAACCTCTCTGTGCTCCACCTTCATGCCAAGGTACTTCTCTGCAACTACCATCAATGAACGACGTGTGATAGAAGGAAGGATACTGTCTGACTTTGGTGTTACCAATGTGCCATCCTTTGTAACGAAGATAAAGTTTGCTCCACCTGTCTCCTCTACCTTTGTACGTGTTGCAGCATCCAGATACATATTCTCAGCGAAGCCCTGATTATGTGCATCTACGATTGGATATAAGCTCATAGCGTAGTTCAATCCAGCCTTGATATGACCTGTTCCATGAGGTGCTGCACGGTCATAATCACTGACACGGATTACGATTGGCTTTGCACCGCCCTTGAAGTAAGGACCAACTGGTGTACAGAATACACGGAACTGATACTCATCCGCTGGCTTTACACCGATAACCGGGTTGCTGCCGAACATATATGGACGGATGTACAGGGTTGCACCGGAACCATATGGTGGTACCCAGTCAATATTCGCCTCTACTGTCTTTACGACTGCATCAACCCACTTATCCTCCGGATATACAGGCATCTCCAGACGCTTGCAGGAATCTGCCATACGGGATGCATTTAAGTCAGGACGGAAAATCACGATCTGTCCCTTCTCTGTTGTATATGCTTTCAAACCTTCAAAACAGGTCTGTGCATACTGAAGAACTCCGGCACACTCACTCAGATTAACTGTTGCATCCTCGGTCAGTACACCATCATCCCATGCACCGTTCTTATAGTTTGATACGAAACGCTTGTCTGTCTGCACATAGCCAAAGCCGAGTGAAGACCAATCAATATTTTTGCTCATGATTTATTACTTCCTTTCCCTCATGCGTATTATCTGCCCTTTATTTTACCACTCATATGTAATTATGCAAGCAGAAAATAACATAATCGAGCGTTTTCACTTGTTTTTACTGTTCAATATACTTATTATATTATTTTTTGATTGCGATTGCTTCGATTTCAATCTTCACATCCTTTGGAAGTCTTGCAATCTCCACACACGAACGTGCCGGACAGTCTTTCTCAAAGAACGTTGCATATACTTCATTCACTGCCGCAAAATCATTCATATCTTTAATAAATACCGTCGTCTTTACCACATGCTCCGCATCGCTGCCTGCCTCATTCAACAACGCAATCAGGTTTCCGATTGCCTGCTTCGCCTGTGCCTTAACATCGCCTGTCTCAAGCTCGCCCGTTTCTGGAATGATTGGAATCATACCTGATGTATAAATCATATCTCCAACTGCAATCGCCTGTGAATATGGTCCGATTGCGGCTGGTGCCTTTGGTGTCTGAATCACTGTCTTCATAATATAAGTACCTCCTATAAATGTTATCTAATCAACGAGTTCGATTGTCTTCTCCGTAATGCGGATCTTTCCCTCTTTTAAGAGACGTCCACAGGCGCGTTTAAACGCGTTTTTACTGAGTCCGAACTCCTTCTTGATTATATCCTTATCTGCCTTATCTGTAAACGGCAAAACGCCCTTATAACTCTTTATAACGGCATATACCATCTCACTGTCCTCTTCCATCTGCGCATACGCAAGCTTCCGCAACGCGAGATCTGCCTTTCCATCCGGACGGATCTTTACGATTCTGCCATGTACTTCATCGCCGACCCGCACTGGCGCATACAATTCACTTGTATAGATGAGTCCCGGATATTTGTCGTCAATTGCCACAAATGCACCAAAATCCTTCTTGAACTCATACACGGTTCCAACGAAATCCTGTCCTTCTTCGTAGCCTTCGATTGGCTGCAATTCTTTTCCTATCTTCATTGACACTGCCAGACGTCCGGATTTATCCACATACATCCGCACCAGATAGGACTTTCCAGCCTCCACCTTCGCCGTCTGTTCTTTAAATGGAAGCAGCACGTCACGTTCCAGCCCGCAGTCCATAAATGCACCTAAGCTTGTCACGCTCTTTACCTGCAGCTTCTTTACCTCACCGACTGTGATCAATGGTGTATTCGTTGTCGCAATGATTCGGTCCTGTGAATCACGGTAAATAAAGACGCGCAGGGATGCGCCGGCTTTCACACCCTCCGGCACCTGTTTTCTCGGAAGCAGCACCGTCTCTGCCGTCGAGCTGTCCTCTTCACCAAGGTATATACCAAAGTCTTTCGAGCGAATGACTTTCAGATCATTCCATTTTCCAATTTCTATCATTTTTTCCTACTTTCTAAAAAATAGACCACAAACATGCGTGGTCTATTTTTTCTTGTCCTTATTCAACTTCAAAACTTTATTCTTTATAAATGATGCCTCTGTATCATCCGCTTTCTGGAAGCCCAGATTTTCCAATACATCCTGTGAATTGGTAAGTGAGAACACAGACATGCCCTTCTCATTCATCTTTTCCTTATAGCCATTGAATACATCCACAATCGCATACATATCCTTTGTTCTGCGATCCGGACTTGCAATCACGTTTCGGATGCACCATGAATTAAACTCACTGCCCTTCTCTGGCACCTGTACATCGTCGCCCTTGACTTTCTTCACATATATGCTTTCTGTATCACAAATGGCCCACGGAACCACATATATTACGCTGCTCATAATTACTCCCTTTCAAATGGTTGTTCACTACGCAATCGATTTACATAAATCTTTGTTTTCTCCTAGCGTTCAACGTAAGCAATCATATAGTATTTGTTTCCGTTTGTCAAACAATTATTTATCCAATTCCTGACAAGTAGGCGGAATTGTAGTATGTTTCAACTTTTTGTAAATTTTTTTCAAAAAAGGCTTGCAATTTCAAAAGACATGTAATATAATACCATCTTGTGAGACACAAAAGAGTCTCCAAACTTCATAATGATGGGCTATCGCCAAATGGTAAGGCAACGGACTCTGACTCCGTCATTTCCAGGTTCGAATCCTGGTGGGCCAGCTGAAGAGCACTACATTATGTAGTGCTTTTTGTTTTATAAAAGATAAGAATAAGAAAGGACACGGTAATGTACGAATTTGACAGCAGAGTAAGATACAGTGAGACAGATGCGCAAGGCCGGATGACATGGCTGGCGCTTATGGATTACTTTCAGGATTGCAGCGTATTTCATTCAGAGGCCGTGAACCTTGGTGTGGAAGTATGGACCGATGCACAAAAGGCGTGGATCTTATCTTCCTGGCAGATCAGTCTGAACCGGATGCCGCGGCTGGGCGAACAGATTACGACACAGACATGGGCATATGGAATGAAAGGCTTTTACGGTTACCGGAATTTCTCCATGAACGGCAGGGATGGGGAACGGATGGCATATGCAAATTCCGTATGGGTACTGATGGATACAAAGAAGGGGATTCCGGTCAGAGTGACAAAAGAAATCTCGGATGCATACGGATTGGACCCACAGCTTCCCATGCAGTGCAGCGAGCGGAAAATTATGCTGCCGGAAAAATATGAAGA
>ERZ791575.679-NODE-679-length-14449-cov-2.648604_pt1 | contig 14449 bp, 10 predicted proteins | sample MGYA00509970_ERZ791575 | MGnify/ENA primary metagenome ERZ791575 (study PRJEB30046, sample SAMN00791935) | human gut metagenome | study: EMG produced TPA metagenomics assembly of the A metagenome-wide association study of gut microbiota in type 2... | reverse complement strand
CCCGCCGAGACGGCGTCGAAAACAACAGCGGCCGGATCTCCGCCGCTTTGCGTGATCACGTCAATCTTGTTGCGTTCGCCCCAGACGGCCAGTTGTTCGCGCGCGGCGGCGCGGAAGGTGTCGGCAGCGGCAAGCAGCACTGTCTTATTCTGAGCGGCAAGCCACTTTGCGATTTTCCCGATCGTAGTGGTTTTGCCTGCACCATTGACGCCGGCCATCATGATCACCAACGGCTTGGCCGCATCCAGATTCATGGGTTTCTGCGCCGGAAGCAGGATGCGTTCGATTTCATCGCGCAATGCTGCACGCACTTCCTCGCGCGTTTTGAGGCCCTTGAGCTTCACCGTATCGCGCAAACGCTGTAGGATGACGGACGTAGGCTTGTAGCCAATGTCGGCGGCAATCAGCGTTTCTTCGAGCGATTCAAAAAATTCTTCATCGACAACCCCGCCCGAAAACAGGCCGACGAGGTTGACGCGGGTTCGGGCAAGCCCGCTTTTTAAGCGTGAAAAAAATCCCATGACGAAAACCAAGAAAAAACCAGCGGCGCCCAAACGGCGCGCAGGCACCACAGCGGGCGAAAAAGTCCAACGCATTAGTTTACCAACCCGTGGTGCTGACGGCACGGTTCGCATCGTTTCCGGACGCTATAAACGAACGCCCGTGGCCGTCGGTTTGCGCGACGGACTGCGGCCAACGCCTTCGCGCGTGCGCGAGACGCTTTTCGATTGGTTGCGCCATTTTCTCGGCGATTTTTCCTCGGCGTCGTTTCTGGACATGTTCGCTGGTAGCGGGGCACTGGGGCTGGAAGCGGCAAGCAACGGCGCCGGACGCGTGGTGCTGCTGGAAAAGGATCGCCAGTCTGCGGCGTCGATTTTGGCCGTCATTGCCAAACTGCAGGCGCAGGACACCGTGCAGTGCCTTGCTGTCGACGCGTTTGTCTGGGCGCAGCAGGTCAACGAGACTTTTGATGTGGTTTTCATCGATCCGCCTTTTGCGCTGTCGCTGCATCAGAAGGCTGTGCAGGCCGCCTTGCCGCATCTGAAGAAAGACGGATTCCTTTATCTGGAAAATGAAAGCGAGATTCCGGATGAAATGTTGAGCAAGTGGGGACTGCAAGCCGTGCGTCGCGGCAGGGCGGGAGCCGTTTATTACCTTCTTTGCGTTCGCAGTATCGGGTAAAATTATTTATTTCTCATATTTTAATGAAGGAGCGCGGTTTTTTTCGGATGCGCGCTCAGCCTTAAATCGCATGACGACGGCCGTCTATCCCGGAACATTTGACCCCTTTACGCTCGGGCACCTAGATGTGCTTAAACGAGCGGCGCGCCTCTTTGACCGCGTGATTCTCGCGGTGGCCGAAAGCGAAAAGAAAAAAACGCTTTTTACTTTGGAAGAGCGCATCGCCTTGGCGCAAGCCTCCTGTGAAGAGGAACAAGGGCTTGAAAACGTGACGGTGGAAGGCTTTCGCGGATTGTTGTGTGATTTTGCCAAGGCCCGCGGCGTGACCGTGTCCGTACGAGGCGCGCGTGCTGTGAGCGACTTTGAGTATGAGTTTCAGATGGCCGGCATGAATCGTACGTTGATGCCGCAGGTCGAAACGATTTTTCTGATGCCCGCCCTCGAGTGTCAATTCGTGAGCGGCAGCTTCGTTCGTGAAATCGCTGCTTTGGGTGGCGATGTCTCCGGCTTTGTGCCGCAACCCGTGCGTTGTGCTCTGCAGCAGCGCTTCGCCGAGAAAAACGCAGCCGTTAGGGATTGACTGATCCTGAGTCGGGCTGCTTGAAAACAACAAACAACAAAGGAAACACAAAATGGAACCCTATGCTGCCGAGTGGTGGTCGATTGTTCCTCCGATTGTGGCCATTGGCCTCGCGCTTCTGACCAAGGAAGTGTTCTCATCTCTGCTGGTGGGCATCTTCACTGGCACGCTCATCTACGCGGTGGGCACAGACGCCAACATCGTGATGGGCACGCTGGAGACGGCCTTTACGATGATGGCCAAAAAGGTGGACTTCAATATTCTCATCTTCTGCTCGCTGCTGGGGGCGTTGGTCTACCTGATCAGCTTGTCGGGAGGTACGGTGGCTTATGGCAAGGCATCAACGAAGGTCATTCGCGGACGCCGTTCGTCCTTGGCTGCAACGGGAGGCTTGGGGATCGCCATCTTCATTGACGACTACTTCAACTGCCTCACTGTCGGCACCGTCATGCGCCCGATTACGGATGTCTACAAAATCAGCCGTGCCAAACTTGCCTACATCATTGACAGCACGGCTGCACCCGTGTGCATCATTGCTCCGATTTCTTCCTGGGCGGCTGCCGTCGGCTCTTCGCTTAAGGATACCGGTGTGTTTGAGAGCGAGCTCGGCGCCTTTGTGGCTACGATTCCGTGGAATTTCTACGCCATTTTCTCTCTTTTGCTGGTGTTCTTCCTTTGCTGTACGGACTTTGACTTCGGTCCGATGCGTCGCGCCGAAGAGCAGGCAAGCCGGCAGAGTGTTGATGTCACGGCTTCCGGAGGAACGGCTGATGAAAAGCTCAAGTACAACCCCAACGGCACGACCTGGGACATGTTGGTTCCGCTCGGCGCGCTCATCGTGTTTGCCGTGCTGGCTCTGATGTATACCGGCGGCTATTGGGGCACTGACGCCAAGTACCACACCTTCATGGATGCCATCGGCAATTCCTCGGCTTCAATCTCGCTGGTGTTTGCTTCCTTCGGTGCCCTGATGGTGGCATTGCTCATGTATGTGCCGCGCAAGCTGATGACGTTTGCCCAGTTTGCCGAAGGTTCGGTTGAAGGCATGAAGCTGATGCTGCCCGCAAACATCATCCTCATTCTGGCTTGGACGCTTTCGGGCGTTTGCCGCGATCTGCTTTCGGCGCCGCAGTTCATGCAGCATGTGGTGACCTCTTCGGGTATGGGAGCGATGTTCCTGCCCGTGATCGTCTTTGCGATCGCCGCCTTCCTGGCCTTTTCCATGGGTACTGCCTGGGGCACTTTCGGCATCCTGATTCCGATCGTGGTGCCGATTGTTGAAGTGCTCGACCCGAACCTTACGGTGGTGGTTCTGTCGGCTACGCTTGCCGGCTCGGTCTTCGGCGATCACTGCTCTCCGATTTCGGATACGACGATTCTGTCGTCTGCGGGCGCAGGCTGTGCGCACATCGAACACGTTTCGACTCAATTGCCGTATGCATTGCTGGTTGCCGGTTCGGCAGGCGTTGGCTACTTGGTGGCCGGCGTCTCGGGCGGCAGTCTGTGGATGAGCTGGCTTGCAACGGCGGTGGTGTTGTTCGGCGTGACAATTTTCCTGCATGTCAAAGAGGGACGCTCTGCGTCTAAAGCGTAACAATCCTTGCGGCCAGAGTTCGCAGAAACGCTCAGGCCGCTACAATCCCACCAAGGTTTTTGAGTAGCGCCCGCGACCTGGCGGGCGTTTTGAGTGCATGATTTTTAATCGACTGTTGGTCAACGAATTCGCAAGCAGCGCCGGGGGTGTCTTCACGGTGCTTTTTTCGGTCGTGGTGACGATCGGGCTTGTGACCATTTTGGGCGAGGCTGCCGGAGGCAAAATTGACTCTCGCTCCGTGTTTGAGCTGATGGCCTACTCGTCGTTTACCAATCTGCCGGCATTGCTGTCGCTGTCAATCTTCATTGCCGTCCTGATGGTCATGATGCGCAGTTGGCAGGATAGCGAAATCCCCGTTTGGTTCAGTTCCGGCGGATTGAGTTTGTTGCGTTGGATCGCTCCGGTTCTGCGATTTGCCATGCCGATGATCATCTTGGTGGGCGTGATTTCGATTGCGGTGACGCCTTGGGCAAAAGATCAGATTGAGCGTACGGCGCAGCAATTCGAGCAACGCGACGATGTCAACCGCATTGCCCCCGGACGTTTTATTGAGACAATGGGCGGACGCCGCATCTTCTTCATCGAGGAGGTCAGTCCGGACGGTTCTTCGGTTAAAAATGTCTTCATGAGTGAGCAAAACGGTGAGAGTGAAATCATCGTGCGTGCCGCTTCGGGGGAAGTACGGGCGACCGACAAAGGCGAGCGTTACGTGGTGCTCAAAAACGGCCGTCGCTACGACACGAGCCGAAACGGGGACGCCGCCTGGCGCGTGACCGAGTTCGACACCTACGAAATTCGCATCGGCACGCGTGCCGAACAGGCCTACATCAGCCGCGACGTGGAAACCATGACGTTTGAAAAACTTCTGGAACTGGATACGTCGCACGCCAAGGCCGAAATCGTCTGGCGCCTGTGCTGGCCTTTGGCGGCCTTCAACCTGGCGCTTCTGGCCATCCCTCTGTCCTACACCAACCCGCGCGCCGGTCGCAGCATGAGTCTGATTCTGGCCGTGCTGATCTTTATTCTGTATCTCAACGGCATCTCGGTGGCCGAAAGCTGGATCAAGACCGAGAAGGTCAATTGGATTGCTGCGCTGGTCGGACTCAACGGCACGGTCACATTGGTGACGGCGCTACTATTCATACGGCGCGTCTGGATGCAGCGATGGATACCGCTTGCGATTTCCGAACTGCCCTACAAGCTTCTCGGGAGGGATAAATCGTGAAGGTCCTGACCCGACACGTTGCTAAAGAAGTTTTGATCGCCACCCTCTTTGTGCTGGTGGCGCTCGTTGCGCTCATCGCTTTTTTCGATCTGGTTAGCCAGGCTCGAAACATCGGCAATCGATACAGTATTTCGATGGCGCTTTTTTTGACGATGCTCAAGCTCCCGTCTCGCCTCTACGAAGTGATGCCGATTGCGGCTCTGTTGGGCGCCGTCTACACGATGAGCCGGCTCGCCTCCAATTCCGAATTCACCATCATGCGTGTGGCGGGCCTGTCGCCCTTCCGTCTGGCGGGAATGATGACGGTGCCGGCGCTCATCTTGATTGCCATGACCTATTGCTTGGGTGAGTGGCTGACCCCTGCGGCCGATATGATGCGCAACGATATGGACAACATCCTTTTTAACCGGAAACTTTCGGCAAGAGGTTATTCGTCGGGTGTCTGGGTGAAGGACAATGTCAAGGAGCAGCAAAACGCCGGTCAGGCGACGGTGCGCTTTGTGAACGTACACAACCTGATTGCGGGCGAACACAGCCGCACGGGAGCCTGGCGCGTTTTTGAGTTCGACAAGGACGGCAGTCTGATTCGCGTGCTGCATGCGCCTGAAGCCAGCTACATTTCCGGCCGAGGCTGGCACCTCAAGGATGCCAAGGTCGAAACGCTCCCCAAGATTACGCACGATGAAACGCCCATGGTGGAAAAGAGTTCCGCCCGCAAGGACGTGGATTTGATGCTTCCGTCCGAAATGCGACCTGAAATTCTGGGCGTGCTGACCATTAAGCCGGAGCGCATGGGGATTTCAGATCTCTGGCAATACATCGCGCACCTGAAGGAGACGAAGCAAACATCGGATCGTTATCAGGTGGCGCTCTGGTCGAAGGTGTTCTATCCCTTGGCTATATTCGTAATGCTGGCCGTGGCAATGCCCTTTGCGTACCTCAATACGCGATCGGGCGGCGTATCAATCAAGATCTTCGCCGGGCTGATGATCGGCATTTCGTTCTATGCGCTCAACAACATCTTCTCTTTCCTCGGGGTCTTGAACACATGGCATCCGATGGTGGTGGCGGTGGTGCCGACAAGCGTCATGCTGATATGCGCGGCAGTAGCCCTGTGGCTGCTGGAGCGACGGTAGCGGCCGCCCAACTACGAAAAGAAACGCTGCGAGAGCCTCTGGAGGTTTTTGCAGCGTTTTTTATGGGGGTCGTCATGCGGCGATGCTCTTGGGATCCAGCGTAAAGAGCGACTGCAGTTCGGCAGCGGAAAGCTCACCGATCCAAGTTTCTCCCGTGGCTACGGTGAGATCGGCCAGATTGCGCTTTTCCATAAGCATTTCGTTGATGCGCTCTTCAAAGGTTCCCGCCGTCACGAAGCGATAGACGAGAACGTCGCGTCTTTGTCCGATGCGGTAGGCGCGGTCGGTGGCCTGTGCTTCAACGGCCGGATTCCACCACAGGTCGTAATGCACGACGCAGCTTGCCGCCGTGAGATTAAGACCTGTGCCGCCCGCTTTGAGAGAAATGATCATGGCGTGAACGGAACGATCTGTTTGGAAGCGATCGACCATAACTTGACGTGCCTTGACGGAGACGCCTCCGTGAAGGAAGTCGGGCCTATGACCGGTTGCTTTTTCGATCCAGGTCTGCAGGCGCTCTCCCATTTCCCGGTATTGCGTGAAAATGAGCACCTTGCGACCGGCTTCCCGACAGTGCCCGAGAATGTCAAAGAGGGCGGCAGCCTTGCCGGAGTCAGGCGTTGCCGTTTCCGTCTTGAGATATTGCGAGGGCGAATTGCAGATTTGCTTCATGCTCGTGATGAGCTTGAGCACTTCACCGCGGCGGATGGTGCGGATGTCGGTGCCTTGCGGATCTTCGACCGCTTTCTCCTCGAGTTTTTTGAGCTTTTTCATGTGCGCTTCGAGCACCTTGCTGTAAAGCGCGGCCTGTTCCGCCGTGAGGTTCGTGAACTGATCCACCGTGTTGCGTTCGGGCAGATCGGCGATGATGGACTTGTCGCTTTTCAGACGACGCAGCATGAAGGGGGCCGTCAGGCGGCGGAACGCTTCGGCGGCCGATTCGCTGTGATCGGTTTCGATCGGAGCGGCGAAAGTCTCCGTGAAATCCTTGAGCGATCCCAGAAGGCGCGGCTGGACGGTTTCCAGAATCGACCAGTATTCGCTCAATCGATTTTCAACGGGTGTACCTGTCATGGCGATCGTCTGAGAGGCGTTGAGGGATTTGGCCGCCACGGACTGGCCTGATGTGGCGTTTTTCACGGACTGCGCCTCATCGAGCACCAACAGGCGCCACTTGTACCCCGCCAATTTTTCCGTTTCCCGGCGCATCAGCCCGTATGTCGTCAGCGTGACGTCGGGGAGGTCTTTGACGGCTTCGGGCAGCACGCGACTGGTGCCGTGATAGATACCTACGGAAAGAGAGGGCGCGAATTTGGTGATTTCGCGCTGCCAGTTGGTCATGAGCGTGGTCGGTACAACGACAAGTGCCTTGGCTTTGGTCAGTTCGCCGTCGTTTTTGAGCTGAAGCAGTGTGGCGATCACCTGCAGTGTCTTTCCGAGCCCCATGTCGTCGGCAATCAGGGCGCCGATGCCGAGACGAAGGTTTTTCATGAGCCACGAAAAGCCGCGAGCCTGATAAGGGCGAAGCGTGGCGTGAAGGTTCTCAGGAGGTGAAATTTCGTCGATTTCGGTGAGGCGCTTAAGTCGTTTGCGGATTTCGTCGCTCACGAGCACTTCGGCCTGTCGGCCTTTGTTTTCATAGTTGCCCATTAGTGCCGCGCGCATTTTTTCCAGATAGGTGGGCTGCGGCTGCTTATCAACGGTTTCTGCCATTCGCGCGAGCTCGGTCGGATCGAGGTAGACGAAATCGTCGCCGACCTGCACGACTTCGCCGACGTGCTTGGCAAGCTCCGTGAGTTCCTCCTTCGTGAGTTCCCGATCGCCTACGGCCACACGCCAGTCAAAGCGTGAGAAGGCGTCTTTGCCCAAAAACGATTTACCGGTGCCGGCGTCCAGGTGTGCCACCAGACGCGGTTTGAGAAGGTTTTTGAGGCGTTCGGGCAACATCACGGCCACGCCCAAAAGTGTGAGCACCGGAGCGACTTCAAAGAGAAAGTCCTTGAGTTCGGATCGTTCAACCGTCACGGGGCTTCCGCCGGTTGCTTCAATGCGGTTCAATGACGGGTAGGCCGAAGTGAGCGTTTTAAGAACGGAGACGGCGGCAAAGCGTTCGTTTTGAAAGCGGCTTTCCTTGAGCAAACGCTTGAGCATCACCGGCCGCTTGGTGGAAAACACTGTGGTTTGCGAGGTGGTCTCGTTGTCAAAAAGCGAACCGTCGCTTTCTTCCGACACGTCGACTTGAGCGGGATCGACTACCCGACCCAGAATGCCGTAGTTGATTTTGATGCCGTCGGGGTGTGTGCGTACCGTCAATACGGGGCGCCACGGGTAGACGTTGCCTAATAGAAAGGCGCGCAGGCCGCGCAGCATGGTCTTGAGCATGCTTTCGGGCAGGAGGTGGTTTTTTGGCAACGGTGTTTGCATTGCCAAAAGAAGCAGTAGCGAACGGGTGTCGGCTAGGGCCTTAATGTCGCCTGCGACAAGCTTCATCAGAGCGCAAAGCGCAGCGGTAAGCGCCAGGAAAACGGTCTGACGGGCAAATCCCTTACCGCTTGGAACGACGGTGGAGCTGAACAATCGGTTTGCGTACGGCTGGCAGGCCTGGGTCAGTTGCTCAACAAGCTGCGCGACGTGACGGTTGCGAACGGCAGGAGTCCACATGAAAAACGGTACAGCCTGCGGGGTGTTTTGCGGGACGACCAGAGCAGGCACTACGGCCGAGTTCATCAGCAGTCGAGCGGCAAGCTGTGTGATCTCGCGCCAACATTCGACTTCCGGCGCCGACTCCTGAGCGTACACGACGGGCATCGTCAACAGGACTTCGAAAATGTCGGAGGAGTCGGTGAGTGTGAGACGCCGCGCTTTTCCTGCCGTGTCCCGCACGTGAACAGCGAGTTCTGCGCTCAAGCCCTCATCGGCGTCACAGACGGCTTTTACGGAAACGCTCAGAGAGGCGAGCGCCGACTCGTCGACCGTGATTTTCTTTTGGAATAAATGTGACGAGAGGCAGTAGCCCAGCCAATCCGAGGCGTCGGAATAGGAAATTCGGCGCCTCAGCTCCTTTTCGACCCCCGTGAAAAGCTTTCGAAGGTCGCTGCGAAAGGCTTCGCCTCCGGGCATCGGAAGCGATTCGGGGAAAAGAGACAGGATGGTTTCGCGCAGCGGCTCAAGTGTGGCGTAGGGGAGGCTGCGCAGTTCGGACAGAGCCGATGGTTCATCCAGCTCGACCGGGTCGGGGCGCGATTCGGTAGCGGCCGCAGCGAGTTCGGCCAGACGCAGCGGGCGAGCCGTGGTGGCTGATTTCAGGTCAACGCCTCTGTTTTTGAGTTCGGACTGCAGGTCAAGCCCGTGAAGTTTGAAAATCAAAAACGGATCGGCGTCGATGTGGTCGGCCATGCAGTAGAAAACGGCGGCGATGTGCTTGCAGATGCGAGCGCTGTCCGGGCACGAACAGGATGTGCGCATTTCTCGCCAGGAACGAGGAAAGAGCTCCAGGGAGAGCCCTTGGCAGATGTCGGCGACGCTCGGCGAAAGCGTACCTTCCAGAAGTTCGGCCACAAGCGACGGATTTTGTGCAATGGCGTCAAGCAGCAGTTTTTCCTTTTCCCGTCCCCACTTCGGCAGCGCAATTTTGATTTCGTACGGATAGTAGGCAGATCCCGAGACGAGCGCTTCGACGCGATCTTCGTGCGAAATCCACTCGCAGCTCACGACGTGTCCGGTGTTGTAGTAGGAACGTCCGCGAGGCAGTCGGTTGTCGAAGTCAACATTGCTCAATGCGTCGAGCCATTGTTTGCCCCACCAGGTGTTGCCGAAGGTTCTGCGTTTGGCCATAAGAAATGCAGTCACAAAAAAAGCAGAAAGGCGTGGGAGCTTTTCTGCTTTGGTTTGCAAAAAGCGAAGGCTTCGCTCAGTGCGAGAGAATCTTGGAGAGGAACTGCTGGGCGCGTTCCGAACGCGGAGAGCTGAAGAACTCCTCTTTCTTGGCATCTTCGAGGATTTCGCCGGCTTCCATGAAGATCACGCGATCGGCCACCTTGCGGGCAAAGCCCATTTCGTGCGTCACCACCATCATGGTCATGCCTTCACGGGCGAGTTCCACCATCACGTCAAGCACTTCGTTAATCATTTCCGGGTCGAGAGCCGACGTCGGTTCGTCAAAGAGCATGCAGACCGGATCCATGGCAAGAGCGCGGGCGATGGCCACACGCTGCTGCTGGCCGCCCGAGAGCTGGCCGGGGAATTTGGGAGCGTGCTTGAGGAGCCCCACGCGGTCGAGAAGCGCCAGACCGCGTTCCGTGGCTTCTTCACGGGAACGGCCGAGTACCTTCATCTGAGCGAGTGTCAGATTGTCGGTAATGGACAGATGCGGGAAGAGTTCGAAGTGCTGGAACACCATGCCGACGTGGCTGCGCAACTTGGGCAGGTCGGTCTTGGGATCGCCCACGTTGATGCCGTTGATGAGCACTTCACCCTGCTGGAACGGTTCCAGGGCGTTGACGGTCTTGATGAGCGTGGACTTGCCGGAGCCGGAGGGGCCGCAGACGACCACCACTTCGCCTTTTTCTACGGACGTGGAGCAGTTCTTCAGAACTTGGAAGGAACCGTACCACTTGCTCACATTTTTGATTTCAATCATCGCCATAGGAAAAAGGCCTCTTTTTGCGGTTGTTTTCGAAAAAACTGCTTGTCTTTCAAGCGTAGCGTTTAATTGTAAGGTATTGCGGAAAAACGCGTCGACTCTTTTACAACCCAATTTGTGTTGACCGGGTGTGAAGACTGATGCCTCCGGTGGCCATCAATGCGACATGGACAGTAAACGGCCTTAAGGATCTTGAAAAAAGAAACGTCACTTTCGGTGAAGTAGCTAATGGCGGTGTCGAGGCCGTCGAGATTGACCATCACAAACCATCTCAAGCACATGCAGCAGGCCGTTTTGTTGGAAGCTGCCGAACTGAGCAAAGGTCCCTCGCTCAAGATCTGAGGCGAAATGTTCAAAGCGGTTGCCGACAGTCGGAAGGTGACGCAAGATAGAATCGAACAATCTTCAGGTATCTTTGGCACCATAGAACATAACCAATTTCAGAATCCACAATCGAGGAAAATCGGCGTGAATCCGTGGTCATTGACAGTCATGTTGCGGCTTGACCGATCCCGTGCGGCATCGGTCCGGGACATTGTTGTGTCTGAAGGGGAGCCGGCATGAAGAAGCGACTCGGGTTTTCTTTGAAGCTCGCGCTATTTGCGCTGCTGTCGACGACGATCGTCGGTGCCGATGCGGTGTATGCGGCTCCGACGCAGCAGGCACGAGCCGAAAGACCTAGATTGGGTCTGGTGCTTTCCGGCGGAGGCGCGCGCGGTTTTGCACATATCGGGGCGCTGAAGGCGCTCGAAGAGCTTCGCGTGCGTTTTGACGTGATCACCGGCACGAGCATGGGCTCGATGGTGGGCGGCGCGTATGCGGCGGGCTACAGCGCCAAGCAGATTGAGGACATCACGCTTGCTGTTGACTGGCCTCGTATGTTTGCGCCGCGTCCGGATCGCAATCGTATGGACTGGCAGGGTAAAGACAACGACCGTAGAGGCCTGGGGCCCACTGAAATCGGCGTCACGAAGGACGGATTGCGCTTCTCAGGACAGCTAGTCCCTTCGCAGGAGCTCGACATCTTCCTGCAGCGTTCCACGCAGCCTTTCAACAGTGTCTACGACCTCTCCGAACTGGACATTCCGTTTGCGGCCGTCGCTACGGATCTGGAAAGCGGGCAAAGGGTGGTGCTGCAAAAAGAAATCTCGTTGGCGCAGGCCATGCGTTGCTCAATGTCCGTGCCGGGGGCATTTCGACCGGCCGAGTACAAGGGCCGAGTCTTGGTTGACGGCGGTCTGATCGACAACCTGCCGATTGATCTGGCTCGGGATATGGGCGCAGAACGCGTGGTGGCGATTAACGTCGGCACACCTTTGGGTAAGCGCGATGACATTAAAGGCGTGTTGGGTGTCATGGCGCAGGTGGTCAACATTCTGACCGAGCAGAATGTGCGCAAGTCCAAGGAGTCCATCCGACCGGGAGATATCTACATAGAACCTGATCTGGGGGGACTGACTTCCGGCGACTTCATGAAGTCGCGCGACATTATCGAAATTGGCTACAAGGCTGTGATGGACAATAAGGAGCTCTTTGCGCCCTACATCGAAGACGAATACGACTACCGGTTCTATTTGAGCGCCCGCTACGAAAAGACGCTTGTCGATGGTGAACATAACGTTTCCGAAGTGAAAGTTGCGGGACTCGAGCACGTTAATCCCGAGCATGTGCTGGCGACAATCGATATTGACACCGACAAGCCCGTGAGCAACGAACAGGCGGCGGAGGCCGCACGCGACATCTGGGCCGAAGGCGACTTTCAGAGCGTGCCGTTTCGTTTTGAACCTGGCCCGAACGGCACGGAAGTGCTGGTGTTTGAACCCGAGGAAAAGACGGTGGGCTACTCCCGTCTGATGTTTGGCGGCAACGTGCAGTCTGACTTTCAGTCGTCCAACACCTTTAACGTGGTGCTGTCGCATACCTGGGGATGGCTCAACAAATGGGGCGGTGAATGGCGTAACGAGATTCAGCTCGGTGAAGTCAAGCGATTTCTTTCCGAATTTCACCAGCCTTTGGGCGTGGGCGGACGCTGGTTTTTGATGCCGCGCGTGAGCTACCAGTGGGAGCCGTTTGATCTTTATGTCGGCGACAGCGACACGCCGGTGGGCGAGTTCCGAACCGAGACGTTCGAAGCGGGCATGTTCCTGGGGTATGAATTTCCGAGGCTCGGCCGCATCTCCGCGGGTGCCGGCTGGTACGACAGTCGCATCAAGACGGAAACATTCATCACGGATCTGAAATACACCGAAGATTCGTCGTTTGTGTCTCTGCGCGCCAATTTCGATACGCTCGATGATGCGAGCTTCCCGCGCAGAGGTTTTTACTTCGACGGTTCGGTGACCTATGACTTCAATCCGCAGGGTTCGATTGGAGAGCCGGACTCCAACACGCGCTACGAGGTCAAGGCTGCCATTCCGCTTCAGCTCGGCGAACGCACGACGGCTTTGGTGAGCGGCAGAGCTGCTGCGGCAAGCGAGGTTGGAAACTACAACATGGGAGGCGTTTTTAATCTTTCCGGTTCGCCTTACGGACGTTATTCGGGTGATCGGCTGGCATTCGGCCGCGTGATGATCTATCACGACGTGAGCCGCACCATGCGCGAACTGCGCATGCCGATCTATCTAGGCGGCACGTTTGAAATCGGGCGCGTTTGGAACGGCACGATCACCGAGGTGATCGGGGATCAAGGAACGCCGTGGCGTAAGGCTGCAAGCTTGTACATCGCAAGCGACACTTGGCTCGGTCCTATGTATCTGGTCGCGGGCAGAACGTTCGGCGAAAGCTCGTCTCTGACGTTCTACTGGGGGCGTCTGCTCTGGTAAGAAGCGTCAGTCAGCGATACTTGGCACACACCGGGCAATCGGGGTCGCTCGCGAGCTTCATGCGTGTGAATTCCCACGACAGCGTATCGAGTATCAGAAGACTTCCGACGGAAACGGGCGTGAGTCCTGCCGCAATCTTGAGGGCCTCTTCGGCGGCCATCATGCCGGCGATGGACGTAACCGGTGCCATGACGCCCGTTTGCGAGGCCTTGACGTCGGTGGCGTCGTCTTCAGGAAAAGTGCACTGATAGCACGCAGGATTACCGTTGCGGAAGTCGAAGACTGCCAATTGCACGCTGTAGCGCACGGAGGAAGCCGAAATCAGCACCTTTCGCAACGCTTTGGCCGCGCGGTTGGAGGCGTGGCGCGTGCGGAAGTTGTCCGAAGCGTCAATGATGATGTCGCAGTCTCGGGCGAGATCGAGGAGTTTGGCTTCGTCAACGAAGTCCCTGACGACTTTGACCGGAACGTCGGGATTGACGGCGTGCAGGGCGAGGGCTGCGCTTTGCGCCTTGTTCATGCCGATGCGCTCGGGCGTGTGCAGGATTTGCCGCGGCAGATTGGAAAGATCCACGGCGTCGGCGTCGGCAATCGTGAGCGAGGCCACGCCGCTTTCAACAAACGCCAAGGCTGCGGGACAGCCCACGCCGCCCGCGCCGATGATGAACACGCGGCTGGCGGCAATGCGCGACTGCCCCTCAGGGCCGATTTCCTTCAGAAAAACGTGACGGCTGTAGCGATCGTCGGTCATTACTTCTTTTCGGTTTCGGTCGTGTTCTTGCTCTGAGCCTTGTTTTGCTTCTTGTCTTTGGCCGCTTGTTCAGCCTTCTTCTTGTTGCGATCGGCCTTGAGCTTAGCCTGCGTTTCCTCGTGCGTGACGACATGCTCACCCTTTAGAAACGCCTTGGCCTGTTGCAGCGGGAAGTCTTTTTCGTCGCCGAACATGTAGCGAAGCTTGGGCATCGTGGTCTCTTCTTCGTCCACGAATTCTTCAGCGGCTTTCTTGTTCTTGTCTTTTTGGACGGCCGACTTGTCGTCCTTCTTGACTTCAGGCTTGTCGCCGTTTTTCTGCTCGACCTTCTTTTCCTCCTTCACTTCAAGGTGATGTGCGAGTTCTGCCTCGCGAATCGAGAAGGAGGGATAGTTGCCTTCGGGGGTGTCGTCAACGGCGATGTCGGGCGTGATGCCCGTGGCCTGAATCGTGCGGCCTGAGGGCGTGTAGTAGCGGGCCGTCGTGATTTTGACGCCGGTGGTCTGATCCTTCTTCA
>ERZ791575.661-NODE-661-length-14751-cov-4.580566_pt1 | contig 14751 bp, 18 predicted proteins | sample MGYA00509970_ERZ791575 | MGnify/ENA primary metagenome ERZ791575 (study PRJEB30046, sample SAMN00791935) | human gut metagenome | study: EMG produced TPA metagenomics assembly of the A metagenome-wide association study of gut microbiota in type 2... | reverse complement strand
ATTGGACAAACCTGTCTAGTATTATTTATATTGGCTTTAGCCCTAAAAACTTCGATTGATCTAAGTATTCTCAGTTACACCTTCTTGCCCTTCGGACAAGAAGTATCCCTCGCTCAAAGAGCTCGGTCAATACTGATTTTCCCATACATACACTGCCTTTATAGTATAAGAACTGTTATCATGTCTTTTTAAGCACTAAATTTTTAATCCTTCTCTTAAAGTAACCCCATACTTATCCAAAAGAAGTGCTTCAAGCTCTGCCCTTCCTTTTTTCCCTAAATTTCTTACCCTTAATAAATCACATCTGGAACAGAGAACCAATTCTTTTAACGAATTTATCCCGGAACGCCTGAGTGCATTCTCGACTCTGACACTAAATCCTATCTCATGTAAGGGTACATCTTTCACCTTAAATAATTCATCAGATATCCCGCTAGTTAAAAATGCTTCCTGAATTTTAATAATTATATTCTTCTTTGCATTAATTATTTCCTCATCAAAAGAGTCCGGATATAATGCGCAGTACACAACCAGCACATCATCAACTTCTGTATCATTTTTAAGATCACTGCAGCCCTCTATCTTTTCAATATTTAGCTGGTTCCTTTTTCCTGCACTTGTACTTTTCGTCTCCACAAATCCAAGACAATACTCACCTTCCGGGAATCCCTTTAGTTTTAAGTGTTCCGGCTTAAAGTTATACTTTTCATGTGCATCTTTCGTATCCTTTACATATGAACCTCCATTTTTTGGCTCATCTTTTCCTGGAACAATTCCCTCTCATGTGCTTTTCCGTTACGATACTCTGCCACTTCCATTAACTTACGCTGTTCCCAAACAATAGTGTATATATTATTGCACAAGCTGGTACATTCCTCTAATTTCTTCCAATATCTGTTATTTATTTCTTTCAACTAAGCCTAATTGTTTAACATCAACATTTTCTGTAAGCATACATTTGACAAATTCTTGAATATCATCATAAACACCTTTAGATACATTGATTTTATCGGAAGGATCAATTAATTCAATTAAACGAAACACATCATTCTTGTGCTTTTTAATATTTTTGCTATCAACCTGTTCACCAAGAGATTTTCTATAAGTTAAATCAATCCACGCTTTAGCTTTAAATGGTATTAGATAAGATGCCTTTAACACAGATACTCCATCAACAACAATTCTTCCTTGTTTTAAAAATTCATAATATTCATCATTCAATAAGATTGCTGATAAACTGGAAATATCATCATCTATCGACAAAGGTGTTAATACAGCATTTTCTGGAAGATTGATTATATCTGATTTTCTTGAAAAAAGTTCAATCATAGATGGATAATCTTTTGAACTTGGATGACTGAATCTATAAAACTGTGGTGTGCCTGTACTTTTGTTACAATGTTCATATCCTGCCTGCTTTACATATTCCCAGAATTTTATCCCAAAATTTTTATCTACTGCCTCCACAATTAAAACCAAATCAATATCCTTTGTTGCACGAAAGTCTAATCCATCCTCTGTCATAAGTATGTCACATGCTGTACCTCCAATAATTGTATATTGCTCTTCATTTCCTTTAAACCACTCTTTAAAGCTTTTAATTCCTGTAACCATTTATATTTTTCCCCATAATTTTTCCAACATCTCATCTACTGCTGCTTCAACTCGCTCATCTGCATCATCTCTCAATGACAATGCTAGAGAAAGTTCATCTACCTTATCTTCTTTTGATAATAAATGTGGATTATATCTCCACATTTCAACTGCCATTTGATTTTCTGAATCAAGTAAACTATTTGTCATAACATCCTTCCAACGCGAAATACTATCTATTGCAAAACATTTGATTTGTGGAACATTTATCATTGTATAATGAGCTAATGCGAAATATCCGCTTTCTAACAATTCAGAAGTTACACAATTTTTAGGTATATATACAGTTTTTTTTACTGGATTAAGTAATTTCTGCTGAGTTCTCTCAAATAACTCTTTGGGTGAGCTATCAGAATGTATAATTTTCTGCTTACCTGTTTTCATGGTCTGTATTAATCCTAATTTTTCAAGCTGACGAGAAGCCCTTGAAATAGATGTAGGCGTGAGTCCAAGTTCTTTTGATGCCTGACTCGTTGTTATTTCAACAGTCCCATTATATATAAAGTACAACAACAGAACCTGAGCTGAAGGAAGTATTTCCTCATTAGGAAACGTTTCTGCATTGCAACGTTCCTGTAAATATAACGCCATAAAAGGCAGATATATCTGTTTATTATTTACAACAAATGGGATCTTCTCCCGAATCAAATATTCCTTCTGACGATATGTGATTTCGTCCAGAATCATAACAACAGGTAAATTCACTATGCTTTTTATCTTTGAAATATGTTTTTTTAATGTTTCAATCTGCTCTAGTTCCGTTTTAGGATATATAAAAACAGCTTTTTGTCTATCTAATAGTACATTACGCAGAACATATCTTGTTCCAATAAAATTGGGTATATGTTTAATGTCATCATTTATATAAGTCAGTTTCAATCCTAGAACTTTTTGGAGATATTCCATATATATGCCTCCATTCATAACTTATTTTATGTATTATAACTCAAATAAAGTTATAATACAATATTTGAGTTATAATTTTAAATGTTTAAAAAAATTATTACTGATATTGTAGATTTTACAATATAGATGTGAACAGCGTAAGGTTTTAGATTTCCTTATTGAACCAGTAACAGATGATAAACCACAGTTGCATGATGTATATTTAGTTAAATCTGGATCAACTGTAGGAAAGGTAGCAATTGTTGAAACCACAGAAAGATTCAATATATGGTCGCCATTAGCTGCAATGAGATGTTCTTCTTTATCGTCAAAGCAAACACCATCCATGTACATTCCGGATACATAGATTCTCTCAAAACATATATTTCGATGATTTTTCTTCTCTATGCGGCCTTTAAATTCAAGTCCACAGTTTCTATATACCATTTCAAAATAATGCCTGCTCTCTTTTCCGGAATTCTTCATAATCTCAAGATACTCATCATAGGTAAGTTTATCACCACCTACAACCTCATCTTTTGATTCATGACTAAAATCAATGGTTCCTCATTGTGTAATAGCGCATGTGTTACTCCCATAAAACTCCTTCTTAAGTTGTTTCCATTCTGACATATAAGTCACCTCCGTTAATCCTTTTTATGTGATTAAAAATTTATCTACTTTAAACTCAAAATTTTTATGTCTATCTTGTAACTAAAGAATACATTAATTTATGTGCCAATAATGAGACACATAATAGAAAAAATTAAATCTACAGCAATTGGATATTGCTGAAATAGTAGGCGTCAGACAATGGGTATTTTCTGCTTGCGGTACATTACACAACTGAGATTATAACTCAGCGATAAATATAAAAACCTGGAAATACAGATGTATGTCTAGGTTTGAAATAATATGGCTTAATACACTATAGTTTTACAATTCACTACAGTGGACTGGTTGTAATTTATACGCTTTTCTGAACGTCTAAAAGAATGTATAGTGTGATAGATAAAAGAAAATGAATGGGTGAATGTTAAGAAAAAAAATGGGTAAAAAAAAACGCGGGCGGATTTTAAAAAAGTGTATGACATTTTACACTTTTTAAAAGTGTACACTTTTTTCTGTTATTCATTATTTAGACCTAGTCAAAAAGTACCAACCGCAATCTCATTTCTATCAATCATTGACACTATCACCTAATTTTATTATTTTGTTGTATAATAAAACCTCTTTATCAGATATAGTCAGGTCTTTATGGTAATGGCCAAAATACCACTTTCGATACTTGCAATTATCCATTACAACATCAAAAAAATCAGTTAATGCATTCTGTTTATAATTATCATCTGAACATATTTTATTCTGTATTTTACCTGAGCAGCAATGAGTAATGATATAATCAACTTTAAACCCAACTTTTTCTAAATTATCTGATGCTTTATCATATTCTGATATATCAGGTAACTCTTGCTCCCACCATGTTAAATGTTTAATCCTGTATGGTATTCCTTCCCTGTTAAGTTCTTTTTTTCTTAAAGCAAAGTCCTTTTCCTCCGTATCCAAAATGCCGCCATCCATGTCATGACTTGCTGCACCACCCATACAGAATATCTTTAATCTTTGAATATCGAATATATTTCCTCTCATTAAATGTAGAACTGATGACCTAATAACATGTACCTGACCACTATTCCATTCTTTTACCGGGTAACTATTTAATCTGTCAAAATTTTCATGATTTCCATCTATAAAAAGTGTTGTATAATTCTTGCTATCCAGCCAATCAAACCAATATTTTTCCCTTTTACTCTCCCATCCAACATCCCATACACCGCCGAAATCGCCGCATATAATCACATAATCATTTTTATCCAAAATCCTTTGCTCTGGAAAATTTTCATTATTAAATTTACGAAAATCTGCGTGACAATCACCAGTTATATATATATTTCCTGCCATATAATTCTTCTACTTTCTATTAACAAATAATGTACTATTTAATTTGTTTTATCTTTTTAGCTGCCTATTATTAATGATTAACTTGAACGTATATCTTGTGCAGGCTTTAAAACCATCTGCCGGTATATCACAAGCAGTATTTAAGCATATGCAATCAAGACCATAAGTTATTAAGTTATGTAAATTCTTATCATTTGATATAATTTTTACTTTTTGTTTAATCTATCACAAAACATTTTCATTTCATCTTCACTTGTCTGAATAAAGGCATCTGCATTTGCTACTGACGGTTGGTTAAACCTTACCAGACAGGTATTTCACCTGTTAGACTACTCGCCCTTTGTCTTGACACACAACTCCAATTTTTCTATTTTTACAAACTAGAGTATAACATACTCACATCATTTACTCATTTATTAATATTTTTGTCATATCCTGTAATCTTTTTGATTATTGGCGCAATGACACATAGAATACACATATCCCCCATATTCTTCTTTATTATTATGCATTGTCAATTTCAATTTATCTGAAATAAGCTATTTATCTGTTTATGCCTGTATCTCACCATCAAATATCATATTCCAGCTCATACGGATATCATACATCAGCCTTGTAAGTGCAATACTATCTTCCGGTGTATAAATAGCACTGGCGCTGTTTCCTGATGCTATACATCTGCCTACTTCACGAATCTCATATTCAAATCCATTTATATCAACCGGGCACTCGATTGTTTCAGGTTCTTTACCATCCACCTCAAGTATCAAGGTCTTTGCGTGTTGGAAATCCGGCAAAAATATACTTCCCTTTGTTCCCTCAATTCTGGCATTACGTTTTAATTCCTCTCCTATTGTCTGGACTGATTCTGCAATACATCCATCATTATATGTCAGTTTGAGACAACTGTAATCATCTGTTCCATTCTCATTAATATGTACTTTTGTGGTTTCTACATTCTGCGGATCACACCCTGTAACAATACGCAAAAATCCCAGATTGTAAATTCCTATATCCAACAGAGCACCTCCACCAAGTGCAGAGTTAAATTTACGCTCTTTTCTGGCACCCGTTGCAACAAATCCATACTGACAGGAAATATGTTTAATTTCTCCTATTGTTCCCTGAAGAAGGATATTACGCAGACGATTATACAATGGCAGAAACCATATCCATAATCCCTCCATGATAAAAAGATGCTTATCCTTTGCCAGCCTGTACAACTCCTGTGCCTGTTTCTCATTTATTGTAAATGGCTTTTCACAAAGTACATGCTTACCATGCTCAAGACAAAGTCTGCAATTCTCATAATGCAAACTATTCGGTGTTGCTACATAAACAGCCTCAACATCCGGATCATTTACTAATGCTTCATAAGAATCATAATATCGTGGAATGTCATACTCCCTGGCAAAAGCTTTTGCACTATCCATGTGCCGTGAGCCTACTGCTGCAAGCTGTTCATTTTCCTTACTCATCTGATTTATAGTTGATGCAAATTTTTTTGCAATATTACCTGTAGCCAGAATTCCCCACTTCATATCATTTTCCTCCTAATAACATAAATAGTCTCTCGGAATCTCTAAGCCTGTATTTCTGCGGCTTCTGAGATTCCATTTTTATTTTTTTCTCCACCTTTTTTCAAAAAGTCCTTGACATTTGCCTCTAAAAATGCGGCGCTTCGCGCCTCTTAATTATTAATGCATATCGTTCCGGCCCAGCCGTAACAGACTTTTTGATTTGGAGGTGTGTTTCATTGAAACCTGTTAACATCGGCGGTCATTCCGCCTATCAGGATCGTGTCCTGACTCAACTTCGTAAATATTATCCGAATGCTGCAACTTCCCTGTCTTCTTCTACCTGGCAGATACTTGATAAGTTTTGGAATCTTGATCTGTCACAAGTTGATGCACTTATGCAAGACCGGTATTCTGTCTTTGGTCCTGAACCAAGACTTCCTTCTGACATGCTTCGCGCTATCCTTGTTTCCGTTGCATTTAAAATAACTTCCTACACAAAGTTAGCTTCTGACAAGAACCTGACTAACGCTGTTCATCCTCCTACGGTAAAGCCTCAGAAACCAAAAGGGAAAGAAGAAAAAGCTGCTCCTGTTGAAAAACTTACTGTTGATGATCTCTTCCAGCAGTTTGAAAAAAATCCGCCTGATGATATGGCTCCCTGCGCAAAACTTTGGGAAATTTTCAATACTTTTTTTCTTCAGAACTCTGCCAGGCTTGGTCTCATCTCTTTAAAAGCCCTTGCTTTAGCTGGTGATGGAACTCCTGTTTATACTTCTGCTCAGGAACGGAAAACCAGAACCTGCAGCTGTCTGGAAAATGGAGTTCGCGACTGCAAATGCAATCGTATTTATCATCAGCCTGACTGTGATATCGGCTGGGATTCCCATCGCAACCGTTATTACTTTGGGTACGACTTATACATGCTGACCGCTTCTGATTCTGAAAATGACCTGCCTGTATTTCCTTTCCTGAGTCCTGCTTCTCGGCACGACTCGCATGGTTTTTTATACAACTGGTTTTCCATGAAAAAGATGCTTCCAGATGCAACAGTTACTAAGCTGCTTCTGGATTCTGCGCATGATGCGATGCCTTACTATGATTACTGTAAAACAAACGATATCACACCTTTTATTGATCTAAACTGGAAATGCGGCAGACCACCGGTATACAAAGATGATATCTCCATAAACAGTGATGGCATTCCTTTATGTCATAAGGGCTTTCCTATGAAGCAGGCCGCCGTTGAGCCAAGAAAAGGCCGCATTAAATATCGTTGTCCTAAGATTTCTTACAAAGGCGGTACACCTCATTGCACTTGCAATGAACCTTGTTCTGATGCAAAGTATGGAAGAAATGTTCACCTTGTATTAAAGGATAACCCAAGACTCTTCAATACTCCGCCGCGTGGCAGCGAGGAATGGAAGCTGGAATATAAGGCAAGAACATCTGCAGAACGTTGTAACAAACGAGAAAATATTGACTATAAATTAGAAGACGGCAGATACCGTTCATCTATGATGTGGTACTGCCGCCTGTTCGCAATCATGATGTGTCAACATCTTGATGCATGGACTTTGCCAAAGACTTCCCGACTAAAAGATCTCTTTGAGCAAACCGCTTAATTTCATAAGCAATACCATTATAAGCCATGTTTGACGCAAGGTCTATAAAAGTGCGCCAATTTTCATTATTTATTACTTTTCATGTCCATTCTGGATAATATTTACTTTTCAAGGTTCATCCGACCAATGAATCTTAGTCGGAAGGCTCATGATTCCGAGAGCCTATTTTATTTACTCATTTATAGTTTACAATATAATTTACAGGTTTATTATAACACTTGAAATTACATAACCTCCAGACTATTGTCACCATTTTCCAAACCAAGTATTCCCCTAATAGAATTCTCCACCATATCAGACACCGCCTGCTCAGTATAAAATGCCATATGCGGTGAGAGTATCACATTTGGAAAGCTCTTTAAAATTGCCATATTATCATTGTCAAGCTTCTGCGTTTCCTTATTAAGATAATATAGTCCAGCCTCTCCCTCGAAAGTATCAAGTGCAGCAAAACCTACCTTTCCACTCTTTAGTGACGCTATAAGTGCCTGCGTATCTACTATAGGTCCTCTGGCTGTATTGACTATTATCACTCCATCTTTCATTTTCTCAAATGCTGCTTTATCAATAAGATGTGTATTCTCAGCATTTCCGGGAACGTGTAATGTTATAATGTCCGAATTCTTCAAAAGTTCATCTAAACTTACATACTCTGCGTACTTCTTTACTTCTTCATCCTCATAACAGGAATATGCTAATATACGGCATCCAAAGCCAGACAAATGCTTAACAACCGTCTTACCTATATTACCAGTTCCTATTACACCGACTGTTGATGTTGATAATTCTTTTCCAACTTTTCCTTTTAATGAGTAGTCCTGACAATCCGCTTTTTTCATTATCCAAGGCATATTGCGGCACGCCATAAGCATTAACATAATTGTGTAATTAGCAACACTGTTTGGTGAATATACTACGTGGGCAGCTTTCATACCAATTGAATGTGCATACTCAATATCAATATGCTCATAGCCTATGCTTCTCGTTGATATATACTTAACGCCCTCATTATGAAGTGCATCAAGTATTTCCGGATACATTGGATTGGTTATAATTGATATCGCATCATATCCTTTCGCCAGTCCGATATTATCCATTGACGGATAATCTGATGTAAATGCATACTCAAATGAATACTGCTTTGCAAATTTTTCAACATATTTCTGCTCGTCATATTCTCTAAGGGCATAAAAAAATATTTTCATAATAATCCTCTTTTCTGCGTATATTTTTTTGCATATCAAGTTTGTGGCAAGTGCGCTCATACACAAACTTTGCGTGTAAAAAATCTATTTTCACACTGCTGCACTTTTGTTTCTGCCTGCAAATGATTTTATTTTTAATCCTTTGTTTTTAACTATTAATAATAAGTTCTTAGTTCATAATTTTTAAGTATTAACCATTAATTTAATACTTAATTTTCAATTTTTAGTCTAATACTTAACACATTTGTTTTTAGTATAGCACTATTTATTCCAGTATGCAATATATTGCATTTTTCAATCTTTTATTATTCTTTTACTTTCTGCCTCATATACTATCCACTATTAAATATCGTAAAATTTATAACAAACAGTATATAACAGTTGACAACTGTTGTATGCTGTTATATACTGTTTATTGTAAAGGAGAACAATAATATGCATATTATTTTAAATCACTCTTCAATGATTCCAATATATGAACAGCTAATGGAACAGATTAAAACTGGAATAATTAACTCTGATATAAAAGAGAATGAAGCACTTCCATCTGTAAGGACGCTTGCAGGTGAGCTTCGCATAAGCGCCCTTACTGTTAAAAAAGCCTATGATGGGCTTGAAGCAGACGGATTTGTAACAACAGTTCACGGAAAAGGAACATATGTAACAGCTACTGATAAACAGGTAGCTATTGAAGCAAGACGAAAGGCAGTAGAAGATGATTTCATAAAAGTAATTGATAAAGCTAAGTCAATAGGTATGAATGATACTGAAATAATTGAAATTGTTAATCTGCTGATAGGTAATAATTAAATGATTACATTTGAAAATGTCAAAAAAGCTTATAAAAATTATAATTTTGATATTCCATTTATGAATATTCCACAAGGTGTAATTACAGGACTTGTAGGTAAAAACGGAGCTGGTAAAAGCACAGCTATAGGATTAATAACAGGACTTATAAAACCTGACAGCGGTACTGTAAAAACCTTTGGAATTCCAGCAGAAAAACTGACTCCTTCAGATAAGTTAAATCTTGGAGTTTTCTTAGATAATTCGGGATTTAGTACACAGTTAAACGTGTCAGATATTGAACATATATTAATCCGGAATTTGAAAGAGAATATTTCAATAAAAAATGTATTGAACTCAACATTCCTAAAAATAAAAAAATTGCAGAATTTTCATCGGGAATGAAAGTAAAACTTAAAATTCTTGTTGCAATAACACATAAAGCCAGACTTCTTATATTAGATGAACCAACAACCGGACTTGATGTAGAAGCCAGAAATGAAGTTTTAGATATGTTGCGGCAATATGTTTCATTTGATGATACACGCTCGATATTAATCACCTCCCATATATCATCTGATTTGGAAAATTTATGTGATGATATTTACCTTATCCATAATGGCAGGATTATATTACATGAGGATACCGATGCAATAGTAGAACAATATGGTGTACTTAAAGTAAATGAGGAGCAGTTTAAAGAGCTGGATAAAAGTTACATTTTAAATAGCCTGAAAGAAAATTATGGCTATGCATGTTTTGTAAAAAGCAAAGCATTTTATAAAGAAAATTATCCCGGAATTGTTGTCGAAAATGGCGGTATAGACGAATTAATTCTTATGATGACTGGAGGTTATAAATAATGGCAGGATTATTTGAAAAAGATATAAGAATATTAATGCAAAGAAAGAAAGCTCTTTTACTATTCCTTGCACTTTCTGTATTTATTGGATATTCACAGGATGGTACATTTATTCTGTCATATCTACCTATGCTTATGATAATTGTTATGATAGGAACCATATCATATGATGAATATGATAACGGCTACCGCTTTTTAATGACTCTTCCTATCGACTCGAAAGTATATGTGAGTGAAAAATATATATTCTGTATAGCTGGAACTCTTGTTTCATGTATAGCTGCTACTTTGATATATCTGACATCACAGGCATTAAAAGGTATAAATGTTAATATTGAATCAAACATATCTGACATTCTTGCAGCACCACTGATAATGCTTTTATTTGTAGCTATACTACTTCCATTACAAATAAAATATGGAGCTGAAAAAAGCCGTGTAACATTGTTAGTTGTCGTTGGAATAATTGCTGCATTAATTTTTGTATTAAAAAAAATCGTCAACTTTGAAACTCTAATGAATATACTTCATTATTTTGACCAGATAGCTGATTGGATTATTATATTAATAGGGATTATGTCTGTATTAATTGCGCTTTTAGTATCGTATTTAATAAGTTACGATATTATGAAAAATAAAGAATTCTAGATTGAATTGTAAATTAACATAAAACTTACTTTTCGCATTTAGTTATATATAATGATATCAGGGTCAAAAGCCCCCAACTATGATACCTATGGATTGTTCCGTACTACGCACTCCCACGTCTACGCTCCGCTTCAGTTCGTGATAAACATGTGCCACTGGCACATAGCACCCTGATATCATTATATTTCTGGAACTTTAAAATGCCAGCTCATCCATCGGAATTCTATCTTCCTCACGCACTTCGCGAAGTACTCTGCAAGGATTACCAACAGCTACCACATTGGCAGGAATACTCTTTGTGACAACACTTCCTGCACCTATCACGCTTCCCTCACCAATAGTAACGCCGCCACATATTACAGAATTGGCGCCAATCCACACATCTTTTTCAATCGTAACCGGCTTTGATGTACTAATTCCTTTTGCCCTCTGTTCATGGTCAATCGAATGTCCGGCACATGCAATACATACTCCTGGCGCAATAAAAGCATTTGCCCCGATATGCACTGGAGAAGTATCCAATATCACACAGTTATAATTAATAACTGCCAGACCTTCCGTATATATATTAAAACCATAATCACAGCGGAAAGATGGTTCTATAAATGTCATATCCGAACATTTTCCAAATAACTTATGAAGAATTTCCTTACGTTTTTCTCCCTCATCTGCCATCGTCTGATTATATTCCCTGCATAACCTCTGCGCATTTGCTTTTAATTCTTTTGGAATATTTAAGTTGTTGCCTTTATAGGCTTCATTTTTCCTAATAATATCTTTAATCTGCATATTGTCTTTTACCTTTTCTTATATTTTTAACAGTTCAAATTTATTCTTCTGACATCTGGATATTTTCTGGTTCATTTCATTAATAATCACAGCTTTCTAATTTTCTATTCCAATAACTTTAATTATCTATCCCAAGCTAAATCTTATCATCATTCCTACCACTGTTCAAACAAAACTTTTATGAATTGCAATAATTACATATCTGCATAGCCGTACCATTTTCCATAACTGAAAAACCATATTTCTCATAAAATGCCACATTCTTTTTCTCTGCTGGCATACAGTCAATATACAGAAAATTTTTATATTTTTCTTTAATATATTCTATCATTCTTCCTGCAATACCTTTTCCCTGATAGTCGGGATGAACAATTACATAATGTATCTGGGCAAGCATTGCTGTATCATCAAGAACCCTTATAAGCCCGACCAGCCTTTCGCCATCCCATACAGTAAGCACTGTAGATGAATTCATAAGTGCCCTATATAAACGCTCTGGATAGTTACCTGAAACCCAGTTTATAGATAAAAATAACTCCTGTACCTGTTCCTTTGTAAACTTCTTTTCCTCTGTGTATGTGTACATAATAATCCTCATTTCTGCGCACGTTTTTTCGCATATCAGCCTTGTGTCAAGTGCGCCAAGACACAACTCCTGTGTATAAAAAAATTTATTTTTACTATATCCTTACCTGTGATAATCACATTTCTGGCACTGTGTCATTTGATTTTCCGTATCTTCCTTATAAAAAATGTCTGACCACTGACAGATACTCTGTAAAATAGGCACAACAGAACGTCCTTTTTCTGTCAGGGAATATTCAACCCGCGGTGGAATTTCATCATAAGATTTTCTGTCAATAATTCCAGCTTCTATCAAATCTTTTAATGTTGCCGCTAAAACTGAATCCGTAATATTATACATTTCCTTGCGTATTTCACTATAGCGAAGTCTTTCATTAGCAGATAAAACACATATAATGCGCGACTTCCACTTACCACCAAATAACATCAGTCCATATTCAAGAGGACACCGTATATCATCATCTAATTTCTTCTTATATTTAGCCATAAAAATACCCTCAAGCAATAATTATAATAAGTGTTCCAGCTAAGTAAAATATAATTCAGTCTGCATTTCTTATTGCATTTGTGATTCTGAATGGGATATTTACTTTACTTATTAATACATCTATGTTATAATACTTCAAATTTGAACTATTCATTTTTGTAGTTTTTAGTGTAAATGCTATAAAGGTTGCCTGTTTAATGTTAATACTACGAGAACCAACTATTCTATGAAACCTTAATATTAATACTATGACAACTGGTTATCTTATGAAATCTTAATATTACTATAAGGAGGACCAATAATCATATGAACTCAGGAATTGAATTCGCGCAGAAAATCAACCTTGCATATAATTCTGTATGCAAGCCGTTTTTACACAAGATTAATCTTCCACAGACCGCTTTCGATATTCTTATGTTTCTTGCAAATAATCCTGAATACACTACTGCAAGAGATATAGTTGAAGTAAGAAAGATTAAAGCAAATCTTGTTTCTGTCAATGTGGACAGACTTGTGGGAGATGGCTACATCATACGAAAAGAAACAGAAGGCGACCGCAGAAAAACCCAGCTTATATGCACACCTGCGGCAGACGAAATAATTAAAGAAGGACAGGCTTTACAAAAAGATTTTCTTGAACATCTTTTTGATAATATGGACACTGCTACGAAAGAAGCTTTTTTTACGGGTATGAAACAGATTGAAAATAATCTTGATAAAATACTTGAAGACAACTAGTGTCAGTGCGCACCTGACACAAAACTATTATTACTAAAATTGTGCGCAGAAAAGAGGATATTATATGTCAATATTATTAATTATTGCTGTAACATTTTTTGCTGGTATGGGAGCCGGACTTGGTACCGGATTTGCTGGTATGAGCGCCGCTGCCGTAATCAGCCCTATGCTTATCACATTTTTAGGAATGGAGCCTTATATGGCTGTCGGTATCGCACTTTCTTCTGATGTGCTTGCCAGCGCCATATCAGCGTACACATATGGAAAAAATAAGAACCTTGACATTAAAAACGGACTTATTATGATGGTCAGTGTTCTTATATTTACAGTTGTTGGAAGCTATGTATCAAGCCTTGTTCCTTCAACGACAATGGGTAACTTCTCCGTATTTATGACATTCCTTCTTGGAATTAAATTCATCGTAAGACCTGTTATGACTACAAAGGAAGCTATGGAGAGCGTATCAGCTAAGAAACGTGCCATTCAGTCAGTTGTGTGTGGCGTATTAATTGGCTTTATATGCGGCTTCATCGGTGCTGGCGGCGGTATGATGATGTTACTTATTCTTACTTCCGTACTTGGATATGAACTTAAAACTGCTGTAGGAACAAGCGTATTTATTATGGCATTTACAGCATTTACAGGTGCTGTATCACACTTTGCGATTGGCGGAATTCCTGATATAACTGTGTGGATATTATGTATTGTATTTACATTTATATGGGCAAGAATTGCCGCTGTATTTGCAAATAAAGCCACTCCAAAGACACTCAACCGCGCAACTGGTGTTATCCTTGTCATACTTGGCATAGTGGTTATGCTTTTTTCCTACATAAAATAGTGAACAGCTTTTTCTTTTTATCTGTTTTAGCAGTTGCAGCATATGACATACCACCAGAATTATATGTATTATTAGAACTTACTCCCGCTACTGACATACATTATTCCTCCATATTCTTTTGTAATTATTTTTTTAATCTTAATGTATTTAAAATAACTGTCAAAC
>ERZ791575.652-NODE-652-length-14905-cov-3.926532_pt1 | contig 14905 bp, 22 predicted proteins | sample MGYA00509970_ERZ791575 | MGnify/ENA primary metagenome ERZ791575 (study PRJEB30046, sample SAMN00791935) | human gut metagenome | study: EMG produced TPA metagenomics assembly of the A metagenome-wide association study of gut microbiota in type 2... | reverse complement strand
CGGGCATTTGGGCAAGCGGGACTGGATTCCCCGTTACCTGCGGGTCGAGCCGGCGAAAATCGACCGGGTTTCCCGTTTTCTCGAAGGGAAAGGGGCCTTGTTCGCTTTTTTCACCTTTCTGCCCTATGTCGGCGAAGCCGTCGCCATCGTACTCGGCCTGATGCGCAGCAATGTCTGGATTACGGCCGTTGCGATGTTCGTCGGCAAATTGCTCCGTTACGTGGCGATTGTGGCTGCTTTGCAGGGAGTGCTTTCGTGGTTTTGAGGCTGTCGGCTGCCGGAACTTGCGTGCGGCACGGCGAACGGCATATATCTTGTTGCGTCGAGAATAGATAGACTTGGTTATGAATCAAAGAATCCAAAAACAAAATATCCGGGAGAAATATTGGCGCTATTCGCTCTATGTCATTCTTCTGGGGCTGGGTACGGTTATTTTTGTAGAACTGATTCCCTTTCTGGGCGGCCTGTTGGGAGCTCTTACGATTTATGTACTGCTGCGCGGGCAGATGCGGGCGCTGACGATCCGCCATAAATTGCGGCGTAGCCTGGCCGCTTCGCTGCTGATCGGTGAAGCCATCGTCTGTTTTCTGATTCCGCTGTCTCTGCTCGTGTGGTTGCTTGTCGCTAAATTGCAGGATGTGACCCTCGATCCCTCGACTGTTATTCAGCCCATTCGGAACCTGGCGGAGCTGATTCGAGAGCGGATCGGCTATAACTTGCTGGACGGGGATAATATCGCCAAACTGGTGGAGCTGCTGCCTCGGGCCGGGCAGTGGGTATTGCAGAGCATCGGCAGCTTTGCGGTCAATGTGGTGGTGCTGCTGTTCGTTCTCTATTTTATGTTGATCGGCGGTCGGGAGATGGAGAGCTATCTACGCAAGTTCATCCCTTTTAACCGGACGGTTACTCAGGAGTTTACGCGCGAAGTGGTGATGATCGTCCGTTCGAATGCAATCGGCATTCCCTTGCTCGCGGTCATACAGGGGGCGGTCGCTCTGGTCGGCTATTGGTTGTGCGGTGTGCCGTGGGCGCTGTTTTGGGGCGTAGTAACTTGTGTCGCTACGATCGTTCCGCTGCTCGGAACGGCGCTCGTATGGCTGCCTTTGGCGGCTTACCTGGGGCTGATCGGGCATTGGGGCGCAGCCGTCGGGCTTTTGGCGTATGGGGTGGTGGTCATTACGCAGGTCGATAACCTGGCCCGCTTCGTCCTGCAGAAACGGATGGCCGACACGCATCCTCTGGTGACGATTTTCGGCGTGATTATCGGCTTGTCGCTTTTCGGTTTCATGGGGGTAATCTTCGGTCCGGTGCTTCTCTCCATCTTTATTTTCTGTGCGGATCTTTTCAAACGGCGCTATCTCGATGAAGCTCCGATGAACGAAGTACTTGCCTCGCCTGCGGAACGTTCGTCGGAATCCGGCAGGGAATGAATTTCCGGCAGTTCTATCGCTGTATGTGCAGAAATCGCAGCGGCATCGCTCCCGGCGCAGGCTGTTTCGCGGGTTGCAGTCGTTTGCGAATCCGAATTGCCGGTTGGAACTACGGACGGGGGAAATGCCTGCGTATTGTTTGCCCGTTACGGCGAAGGCGGGACCGAGGTTGTCGGCCCGATCTTTTTCGGGGAATGACAGGATACTCGGTTTGCTGCGATTCTTGTTAAAGGACGGGGAGGGAATAATCGTGTGACGAAGCCTCTGTTTTTCGGATTATTGTTGTTGCGGGAGCGGTCGTTGGCTGCGGCCGGCCGATTTGGAGCGGGGGAGTTGCAAACGGAGGTTGTCCGTATGAGGATTTGGCCGGGTATGCGTGTTTTACTTGAAACCGAGGTGTGATTCATATGTCCGTATCGTGGAATCCCTGGCACGGGTGTCAGCGTGTGAGCGAAGGTTGCCGGGAGTGTTATGTTTATCGCCAGGATGCTGCCTGGCAAAAGGACGGCGGGCACGTTGTGAAAACGACGGCCTTCAGCCTCCCCGTGCGCCGAAGTCGGGACGGCCGGTGGAAAATTCCGGCCGGGGAGATGGTGTTTACCTGTTTTACATCGGACTTTCTGCTTGCCGAGGCCGATGTCTGGCGCCGTGAGGCATGGGAGATGATCCGTTTGCGGCGGGACCTGCATTTTATGTTTTTTACCAAGCGTATCGACCGGTTGTCCGAGTGTCTGCCCGGGGACTGGGGTGCAGGGTACGAGCATGTGACGATCGGTTGCACGGTGGAGAATCAGCGGATGGCCGATTATCGGCTGCCGATTTTCCAGAAGTTGCCGATTCGTCACAAGATTATCGTTTGCGCCCCGCTGATAGGTCCCATAGATTTGGCCCCGTATCTCGGACCGGAAATCGAACAGGTATCTGTCGGCGGCGAGTCGGGTCCCGAAGCGCGTGTTTGCGATTATGCCTGGGTGCTCTCCCTGCGGGATCAGTGTGCGGAACACGATGTTTCCTTTTGCTTTCACCAGACCGGGGCGCGTCTGCTCAAGGACGGACGTCTGTACCGGATTCGGCGGCAGTTTCAGCATACGCAGGCTCGGAAAGCCGGGATCGATTTTAAGGCAGGAGGGTGATGTTATGTGCACTTGCATAAAAAATCCGACACTGTCAGCAGTGCCGGATTAAATTTAGGAAATGGCATTTTCCCTGTGGGAGGTTAAAAATCCATTTCGATCACGCGATGCTGTTTGTCGAACTTGATCTCCATTCTGTTGTCGAGTTTTACCTCGGTGCTGCGTGTATCTCTTTCGATCTGTACGATCTTGTTGTCGGGATAGTTGTCGGCGACGTACTTGGCGATCGGTGCAGGGATGATTCCGGTCGGAACGGCGCTGTACTTGCAATCGATGTCGGTCCACTCGCCCTTGCGGTCGAACTCGATCTTGTCGCCGTTTTTGAACGCGATTTCATAGCTTTTCCGAAAATCGGATTCTTCTTTGGCAAAAGCCACTTTTCGATCCCCGAAATATTTCTTGATGAACTGCTGTGCTGTCTGGGGCAGTTGCGAAACTTGGATCGGTTTATCGTTGCCGGCCGAGGCTGTTGTGGCCAGTACCAACATACTGACGAACAATACTACGATTTTTTTCATATTTTTTACAATTAAAGTTGTATTGTTTATCCTTGCAAAATTGAGGCCTAATTATAAATTTCGTTTTTGATGCAGACCGGCGGTTTCATAAAAAAGAGGATCGCTGAATTTTCAGCAATCCTCTTTTCTTGGGGATGAATGCGATTACTCCTTGCCGGCCAGGGGCGCTGCCTGCGTATAAGTGCGAGTCGCCAGCTCCTTGTCGAGCATGAATACACCCATCTTATCTCCTGAAACGAGCTTGAGCGAGTCGATGATTGTCGTGGCGCTCTCTTCTTCCTCGACCTGTTCGTCGATGAACCATTTGAGCATACTTGCCGTTGCATGGTCTTTCTCTGTAACAGCCATGTCGTACAGGTTGTTGATCATTGCCGTAACCTTCTTTTCATGAGCCAGCGTATCTTCGAAAGCCTCGAGCTGGCTTCCCCACGATGTTCTCACTTCGGCGATCGGAGCCAGCAGAACCTGTCCGCCGCGTGCGAGCAGATAGTTCATCAGAATGCGGGCGTGATCCTGTTCCTCGCGGAATTGGATAAAGAACCAGTTGCCGAAACCTTTGAGGCCTTTCGATTCCGCCTCGACCGACATAGACAGATAGAGATATGCCGACCACATTTCGGCATTGATTTGCGCATTGAGTGCGTCTTGTAATTTCTTGCTGATCATAACTATTTTGTTAAATTGTTAAATTTCCTGTTTTTCCGTTATTTTCCGCGAACTCTTCCGCAGCTGTCGTTCGTCGAAAATGTCGAGCGAAACATTTCTCTTTTTCGGTCGGAGAGTCCCGGAACTCCGGTTTTGTCGTTGCTTCGTCAATCGCTTTACCAATATCATGACGCATATATTTATTGGCAAAGTCAACCCACTCGGTTGCCTCGTAGGCTTTCTTTCTCGCCTCTTTCAAATCAGCACCGGTCGCCGTGATACCAAGCACTCGTCCACCATTTGTAACAATATCTCCGTTGTCATCGAACTTCGTTCCTGCATGGAAACAGAAATAGTCGTCTTTTCCATCAAACTTTTCAAGACCGCTGATTTTAAATCCTTTTTCATAGGATACCGGATATAATTCTATTAATTCTTTCTGACTTATTTTCGTGATGTCCATATTCATCAAATATACTTGCAGCATTCATAACCGACATAAGATGCTCATGAACCATATGTGCCTTTACAGGTGCCTGTTCAAGCAGATTCCCGTGATTTACCCCCTCCTGTTCACCATTAAGAAGATAAACAGCTGCATTTCTGTTTTTTACATTATTATTAACTACGTAGTCTGCAAAACCCGGATACCAGAATGAACCGCAGACTGAAAATATAGCCGAAAATGTTTCATCAAAATACAGACTGTATATAGCAGCAAGACCGCCCAGTGAATACCCTCCATATGCCATTGATTCTGCATATATATTATAATGCTTGCGGATGTATGGAACTATTTCCCCAACAAGCTGGTTGTGATATTCCCTGCACTCACCACCAAAGTCTAAAGCCCCCTCTCTTATTGCTTTATATGGCCATGGTGTATATGCAGCCAGCCTGTTTTTTGGAATAAGTCCAACGTATATCTGATTATCAGGCTGTTCAATATTATTTACTATTTCTCCATCATTTATAAATATCACTTTATATTTTCTGCCACATAAATAATTGTCCGGGAGCCGCACAATCGTTTTAATACCTGATATTTCAATATATTCTATCATATTTAATTCACTTCTCTTATTCACCTATTATTTAACACTATCTGCAATCTTTGATAATGCATCGAATACAGCCGGTCCATAATCCATAAATTCATCATATCCTATTGTAACTATTTTCTTATTCTTTATAGCTGCAACATCAGATACTGCATCAGATGAAAGCAATTTATTAACTGCATCTGCATCATTCTTTGCATTACGGTCACTTGTTACATATACTATAAGCTCAGGATTCATTGTTACAAGTGTCTCTAATGAGAGACCCGATGTACCTGTTGAAACATTTGTATATCCTAACTTATTCAACATATTCTCCTGTAAAGATGATTTATATGTGCCAAATGTATTTCCATCAAATGCACACATTACAAGTGCATTCTTCTTGTCTGTTCCTGTATTTCCCACTGATGTCAGGACTGAATCATATTTCTTCTGAAGTTCAGCTGCATATGAGTCTGCCTTGTCCTGAACATTAAATATAACCCCAAGATTCTTAACATCCTGTATAACGCTTTCTATCTTAGTCTCTCCTTTGGTTACACTTGCAGCCTGTGCATAAACTTCAACACCATTTGCATTCCATTCCGTATATTCTCCCAGAGATTTATCAGAAAACATCGCAGTTCTTCCCACAATTATATCAGGCATCGCAGATAAGACTATTTCTTTAGATATAGTTTTCTTATCCCCAAGCTTATTTATATTTGCAATACTGTCCTTATATACTGAGGTAACTTCATTGTCCGGATTCATCATTCCGACTATTTTATCACCCAGTCCCAGTTCAATAAGTGTTTCTGTTGCTGACAAATTATTCGTTACAATTCTTTCTGGTGCTTTCTCAAAGGTCTGCTCAACTTCATTACCAGATGCATCATATGTTGTTATTGTTACAGGATACTGCGTCTGCTTTAATTCAGCCTGTAACTGTGAACTGCTGTTACTATCATTAGAACCTGTATTCCTACAACCTGTAAATAATGCTGCTGATGTAACTGTTATTGCTAAAACTGTTATTAGTGATTTGAATTTTCTCATTGCTTCAAGTCTCCTTTATTATACATTTATATTTTATATCATGTGTATTGAATTAATATCTGATTGCTGCCACGATTGATAACTTCACATTCTACATCATATATTTCTCTCATATTATCTTTTGTAATAACCTCTTCTGGTTTTCCTTTATATCTTATTCTCCCATCCTTTATAAGATATATATAATCTGAAAATCTACATGCCAGCTGTATATCATGCAAAACTGCCAGAACATTTACATTTAATTTTTTTACAATTTTTAATATTTCAAGCTGATATTTAATATCCAGATGATTAGTCGGTTCATCAAGCAGCAAAAGTGTAGGCTGCTGTGTAATCGCCCTTGCCAGCACCACTCTTTGTTTTTCACCGCCTGACAATGACAAATATGAACGATTTCTTTTTTCATACATACCAACGCTTTTTAATGCATTATATGCAATCTCATAATCTTCTTTTTTCTCCTGCTCCATCATCTTTAGATGAGGGGTACGGCCAAGCATAACTACATCAAGCACAGAACAGTCAAAATTAAGATTATTGAACTGTGCAACAACTGCCATATTCTGTGCACTTTTTCTTATACTTATATTATCCAGAGGTTTTCCATCCAGATATATCGCTCCAAGATCCGGTTTTGTTATTCTGTAAACCGTCTTTAAAAACGTGGTTTTACCACAACCATTTGGTCCTAGTATTGTATGAAACTCATTATTACTAACACCAAGCGATATGCCATTTAATATTCTGCTGCCCTCTATACTGTACTGTATATTATCACATCTAAGTTCCATAACTACTCCCTGCCATAATTCTTCTTAGTTACAATGTATATAAAAAATGGAGCACCAACCAGAGCTGTAAATATTCCTATAGGAAGCTCTGCATTCTTAACCAGTACTCTTGCAAGAACATCAGCCCATATAAGAAATATTGCTCCAAGAAGTATCACCACCGGCACTAATCTCTTATGATTCGTTCCGGCAAATGCCCTTGATATATGTGGTATTATAAGTCCTACAAAACCAATTATTCCACAGCTTGAAACAAGCACACCTGTTACTACTGCTATTAATGTCATATAAACTTTCCTGTACAGGCTTAAATTTATTCCAAGTGTAACTGCCGTTTCATCACCTAACATCATCGTATTAAGTATACGATACTGCGTACAGAAAAATAATATAACAGCTATTACAACAACTGCAGGAAGTATAATGCTTTTCCAGCCTGCATTAGCAAGTGAACCCATTGTCCAAAATTTGATTGTCATTATGCTGTCAGCATTGGCTCCAACTGAGATAATAAAGTTAGAAAATGCTGTAAACAATGCATTAACAACAGTTCCTGCAAGAATAAGCCTTGTCGTAGTCATTTTGCCATGTCCGGAAGCAATTCCAAGAACCATAACTGTTGCTATAACTGCTCCCACAAATGCACCACCGGAAACAAACGCTCCCAGTCCCATAACTATAAGCAGGGTTGCACCAAATGTAGCACCTGATGACACGCCAAGAATATATGGCTCAGATATTGGATTATTAACTGTTGCCTGCATCACACATCCACATAATGCAAGTCCGGCACCGGTCAACAAACCAAGAAGAACTCTTGGCAATCTCATATTCCAGACTATTGCAATCATTGCTTTGCTGGACGAATTATATATTTCATCATTATGTATAAGCTTTCCAAAAATAATTTTATATGTGTCTGATACTTTTATATTTACCTGTCCAAGTGATACCGCAGTAATAACTGTAATCACAAGCGCTGCCATCAGTAAAATTATTACAGCCACATATAATGTTTTAGATTTGGAGATATCATTTACTTTTTCCAATCTCTTGTCCTCCAAGACTAATCATAGTCAGTTTTGTCTAACTTTAATAGATTTAAACATACCTTTCTAATTTTGTCAATGGAAATTTTTCCTAATAATTCTAATTGCCTAATAATTCCAATATAAAATTTTTTCTAATAATTCCAATAAATAAAATAAGAGCAGGTACTAAAAGGTTTTCGTTGCCTTAGTACTTGCTCTGTTTCTTTGTATCAAAATTATTATATATAGTTGTAGGTTTGTGATTTGCAGATATTCAGTAAGATGTAAGCTAGAAACAGTGTAAAATGGAATTTATAGAAAGCCCCTTCGTTCAGCCTCTTTAATTAATTGGGGCTGAATTAAAGGATATGTCCATTCTGTTGGAAGTTCATCGAGTTTGAACACCTTTTCTATCTCGCTATGTAATTGTGATTCAAATTCTGTTATTTTAGCAAAATACAACATTCCATACGATTCTTCTCCAGTATCATTGGCTCTGGTCTTGCCGATAACGGAATATATGCAAACAGGCTCTATTGTATAAACTACAGCTCCTGTTTCCTCGTATAACTCCCTCTTTGCGGTATCAAGAATGGATTCTCCATGCTCCCTGTGACCACCAGGCACTTCAAGGGTATTTCGTTCCTTGTGTTTGCAAAACACCCATTTATTGTCAGACTTTGAGATGATAACGGCAAATTTAAGCAAAGAATCATCCGCTGTGTCATAGAACTTGACTTCTAGCATTGTCACACCTCCGTTAAATTTCGATTTATTTTACACATTTTAACATAAAACTCAACCTAATTGCACTAATTAAAACTAGAATTATCAATCATTCCGCTCTCCACTATCACCGAGTGCCCAAAAAGTGCCCAACTTCACCACCAACGATTCTCCCAGTATCTATGCGGCTTTGCAGACTTTTTATACTTTTTATATTAAAATCACACTTTTCCCATTCTCAGACTATGACACTCTTTTGACACCTAGTCAACTATGGCAAAAAAGAAGGGAACGATATTTCAACCATTCCACAAGAAAAGCCAAGCGGGAATCCGCAAGGTTACTTGATAAAGCGGCAGGCAACGACTAAATAAAACTTTCCCTTATTTCCCTTACGATTATCTCATAAGAGCAAAAATAAGGGAAAATACATATCATTTCACTAATGAATGGGCTGTAAAGCCTGTAAAATAAGGAAAGTTAGAAAGATATTTCGGCAAACTGGAATTTTCGAGTGTGTCGCTAAATTAGATTTTTTCATCAATTATCATTACTAAAATACTCATTTCTAAGTATGGAATAATAAACTTCATCCACAATACCTTGATTACAGGTTCCCGACTGCCTAATTATTCCTTCTTTTTTCATTCCCATTTTCTGCATTACACTTCCTGAGTTTGGATTACCTGCAGCATGCTTTGCATATACACGTTTGACTTTCACTTCTTCAAAAAAGAATTTTACCAATGCCCTTCCTGCTTCTGCAGTTATACCTTTTCCCCACCATCTGCTTCCAATACCATACCCGAGCTCCACACTTTCTGTTGCCTCATCGAGACTTACTACTGATATATCTCCAACCAGTTCATGCGAATCTTTTAACTCAATTGTCCAAAAATAGAAATCCTGCTTATCATACGATTCTATCCAATCAATTAGTAATTGCTTTGTCTCGTCGACATTTTTATGCGGTTGCCAACTTAAAAACTTTGTTACATCTTTTTCTGTTACCCAGTTTTTAAACATGATTTCTGCATCATCTAATACATGTCGTTTAAGAACTAATCTATCTGTTTCTATTCTAATTGTGCCCTTATGTTCCATACGCATCCTCCATCATCAAGAAAATTCCGATTTGTTTTATTCATTTTAACATAAAACTCACCCAAATTAAAACTACAATTCTCAATCATTCTACTCCACCTAACACCAAGTGCCACAAAAGTGCCCAACTTGCCTAAAAACATTCCCAGTGTTTATGCAGGTTTTCAAAATCACAATAATTAATGCATGGAAATAATAAAGAATGAATTTCTTCACAAGACGCCCGTTCCCCTCCTAGTCACTAGGCACGAAAAGAAAAAAGGGAATGGTTTTTCAACCATTCCCATCTTAATGAGCCCACCGGGGTTCGAACCCGGGACACCTAGATTAAAAGTTGTTAGATTCTTTGCATTTCCCTGGTTAAATGAAAATAGAAATGCCGTATTTATGCGGTTTTCCGGTTGTTTTTCTTTCCGGTATTTGATAATATATGTATGGAGTGCTACCAACAACGGTAGGCGGTTGGTCTTTCATCTTCTCAGAAGGGAGGTGATTGACATGGTTACATATTCTGATTTAATACAGTTTGTATTAATGATTGTTTCAATCATTATGCTTGTTGTCACAGTATATAATAAACCAAAAAAATAACCGCCCCAGTCCGGAAAACTAAGCGGTTATTTTTAACACTTATTGTAAGGACTAACCGTCTATCGGTAGCACTCTTTTTACATCTTTATATTATCATTGTTATGCTGCATTGTCAATTTTTATGTCTGTTTATCCAATCTTGGAAGTAAATAATTCCTGGCTCTGCTCCTGATCTTTAATATCCAGAAGCTTTCTAACAGCTGCTTGAGTTCCTGGATCAGCTGCGTTATATGCTGCTTGTATCTCATTTTTGCGATTTTTCGCATTATAGCAACATAGTTCATCTAATGTTATATCTAAATAATTTGCAATTTTTATCAATTTATCTAGTGTTGGTTGGCTTCCTTTTTCCCATGATCTTATTGTTGAATCCCCTATTTCTGTGCTTCTTGCTAGTTCTGACTTACTTATTTTTCTTTCTTTTAATTCATTTAATAATTTTTCGATAAAATCCATTTTTTCCTTTCTTTACATTGCGAAATTTCGCATATTTTAATTGACATTTGCGATATATCGCGATATAATGTTCATGTAATCAAATAAAGATAGTTACATACCGCAGACAAACCGCTACTGTTTAGCGGTAGGGCTATCTTAACAAATAATTATATCAGAGGGCTGTCAATCTAGCAATGTCGGAGCAGCTTAGAAAGGTGGTATTTATGGTAAATGTAAATGATTTTTTAACGGACGAACAGATCGGAATGCTTATTAATGAAATAAGTAGCAATGATATGGTTGTCTTTTTTTTTATGGATGATAGGGAAAAGATTGATTATTTATTAAATCGTAAAAAGGTTTGGTCTTCATCTTATGATTATTACAATAAACAATTTGATGCTTTTTCTCATGAATCTCTTTTATATAAGGATTCTGATAAAGAAAAATATCTTTCTTGTTGTGAGTCTATGCATTCTTTGTTTCTTGATATGCAGCATTGTACAGATATTTCAAGAATCTATGATATTCTTCTTGAACATATTTGATAGTTCGGCGAGCTATGCGCCTTAACTTTATATTTTTACATTCCTCCCTTTTTATTTCGAAACACGGATAAAGCGACTATCCGTGTCGTGATCGCATTAGCCGGCGATTGCTTGATAATGATAGGCTAGAAAGGAAAGAATTATGGAAGATTTTATTACTATTTTATCAGTTGGAAGACCTTATGATATTGCTCCAGATAGTGGAGTCGGTGATCATGTGACAGGCTGCACAATGTCTTATGTAACAACACAGGATATAACAGCTAATAATGTTGATGAAGAGACTGGTACTCTTGGCTATGCTCCATTGAAAGAGCGTATGCCGGTTGAGTTTTATGAAAGAGCTAAGGCAAATGGGCTTCCTGCTGTTGCTAAGGTTGTTTATGGTATGAAGAGTTCTGGAGGAAAACAGACACTTTATATAAAGGGTCTTGACTTCGTACCAGTGTCAGGAGCTGCAAAGGCTTCTAAGTAGTTATCACATTTGGGGTTGTGCAAGAATCACAATCTTAAAAATGGTAGTGATAACCCCACATAATGTCATTACAGGATTGAGCATACCGGGAATATTACTCCTTTCCCGGTGTGTATGCCTGAAACCTTGTATATTTACTTAGGCACATGAAAATACATGAGTCGTGTGCTTATTAAGTGTAGAAGGGAGATGTACATATGTCTTTTGCATTTTTTGGCTGGCTTATTTTTGGTATTGCTGTTTTGCTTTGGGCAGTGATTCTTGTTGTATTCGCTATTATTAAGATAAGAAACATTGTGCAGCGTAAAAAATACAGTGTTAAGCAGGATGGAGATGTTTCAACGAAATATGAAAGTAGAGGGCTTCACTAACAAGCTTTCTTCTTTCGTCGTTGTCCTCCTCTCCCGGTTGCCCGGCTGCTGTGCGTGACTTAAATGTTTTGTGTGCGCCCCGGCGCAGGTATATACATATATTCCGGAGTTTTCTCCCAACAACTGGAGAATTAAGCGGTTCTTTACCTAAACGGAATATGTAAACCCTGCGGAACGTTAACCCTACGTAAGGCGTTACCGGTTAATTCGGAAGGCGTTAGACAAGGGGCCGGGAATGTAAGGCCCGGAAGTGCCGGGGCGCACACATAAGCGTTTGGTCACAGCCTGCCGGGGAAACTGTAGAGGAAAGAGAACATGTGTATTGTGAGAAAAATATGAAGTATATCCGTTTGTTCTTCCTGGTCTCGGCTGTGGCGCTAACATTAAATATGTTTTCCGTAACAGCACATGCAGCGGAAACGGAAACAGAATTGCAGACAGTCACCCAGGAAGCATCAGAAGCATCAGGTGAATCTATAGAGGTTAATAATAGTGACACTATATATATTGTATTTCTTCTCTCTGCAATATTTGGTTCATTAGTTGCATTTGCTTTCTGGGAGATATTCAGGGGGTAAATATGGCAGATTGTATTTTTAAGGGTTTTATGTTTGGTTTCTGGCTTATGATGTTTTCATGTATTGTCGGATATTTAGCCAGAAAAATGCTTTTTACTATTACAGGCTTTTTAAAATAGTATATAGCGCTTTTGCGTTATAAATATATATTTGGAGGTAAATGTTATGAATCCAATGATCGTAGCAGGTGATGGAAGTGCAACAACCGTACTTCCTGCAGATGTTGTTACAGCACTTCAGCAGGGTGTTGATAAGGTTGCACAGGGAGGCCAGGAAGGTCTTGTCGCAATTCTTCCAGCTGGCTTAGGTGTTTTTGGTTTATTCTTCGGTGTAAGAATAGCTATCAACTTCTTTAAGTCTCTCGCTCACTAATCTGTTAGATTATTGAGGGGAGCATGTACCGGAATAAACCCGGTACATCTGTAAATTCGTTTGTGGGATTTTAATTATAGATAGGAGTAAAAAATGGGATATTTGTTATTTCTTATATTTGTCTTAACCTGGCTGAATGTCAGGAAGATAAGAAAAGCTGTTGTCTATCTCGCAGTTCAGGAAGGATATTCAGGAAGCTTAAAAACAAAGATTCTTGATGTTATAACTGATTATGCTGCAGAGCGTAAGACTGAAAAGAAAGTAAGGAAGAAGCTGCAGAAAGAAAAGAAGCTAAAAGATGTAATAAATCGGGAGTCTGCTCCAGAGAGTGAGGTGCAGGATGATTAAAATACTTGAAAATGTTTTCTTTGCTTTCTTAGCTGATATTCTTGGATATTGTTTTGTATTTGCTAAAATGAAATCTTTTGATTTAAAGATTTTTGTTGTTTCTTTTTTCTTCACCTTTTTAGTTCTTAACATTCTTGATTTTATTGATTATATTTATGCTAAAAGATCTAAGAATAAGGATGGTGATAATCATGAGTAAGGTGTTACCTGATTGGGCTTATTTAATAGGTATTAATGGTGAAATTGTACCAGGTGATGAAGAATCTGAATATATAGAGCGTTATTTACCTGTTTGTCTTCTTTATTATGCTGTAACTGAATCTGTAAAGTTTTATAAGCATTTACTTGATTCTTCAAAATCTGATGAAAAAGACAAAGAACTAGTTGAATCTCAACAAGATTAGATATATAATCATCTTGCCGATTATGTTTCTGATTGGAGGGGTTTTATGGTTGGTTTGGCTGCTGATGGTCGATTGTTCGGACTGGATGCACAGTTATTATTTGATGTTACTATTACGGTTGTATGTATTTTTTTATTAATTATCCTTGTTATTATCTTTATAATATTTAATAGGTTTGTTATTAATTTTATAAAGCAAATAAGGGATTATTTTAAGGTTAAAACAGAATATTATAAAAATCATATTAATGACAGGCAAGAATAAATCTTGTCTGTCTTTTTTTATTTGGAGGTTTTATGAAACGAATCGGTGCATTTTCTCTTGCTTTTTTTATATTTACATTATCTGTCTTTGCATTTATTCCTATTGGTGTATATGCAAATGATGCTTATGTTATAAGCAAAAATTCTGATGAAGTTACAGCTCTTTCTTCTTCTGAAGCTCAAGCTGCTATTGATGCTAATTCTGATATTAAGGGTAAAGATGGGGTTACTATGCTTTTATATACTCCAACTGACACTTATAATTATACTCTTAAAAGTGGTGCTTTTGTTTGTCACATGTCCGATGCTCAAGCAAAAGCAATGTTAATGTCTAGTAAATCATATCAGCAATATGTTGTTTTGGTTTCTTCTTTGCTTTCCAATAATTCCGTCATTCGTGGTTTTGTTTCTTCTGTTGGTGCTCTTACAACTAAAGATTCTAAGACTTTAACTAATATTCTTGATGATGTTACTTGTAATTATAATTACTTAGATTCCTTAAATTATGACGAGGATAGCCAGACAATAACGATGTCTAATGATAATGGTAGCGTTGATAAATTGAGGGAGGAAATAAAGAAATATTATTATGATTCAATTGGTATTCGTTTTATCTATCCTACTGATAATCATAATCCTGCTTATCTTATAGAATTGAACCGTTCTCTTTATGACTACGAAGAAGATTATATATCTGATTTCAACGCTTTAAGTCAATATGATTACGCTGTTGGCACTTCTTATGGTGATTACACAACACGCTTAATTTCTGGCTTTGATAAGAACAGCTATTCATATTGTTACTTAGGTCAATTAGGTAATTATTCTTATATTTACTTTCTTGATAAAGACATGAATGTTGTTAATGATTCCGTTATAAAAATATTTAATGCTCAATCTTATGGTTCGGGTAATGAGCGTATTGATCTAGATTATTCTTTTAAATCTGTTGTTCCTCTAGGTTCACAACTTTTATTAAGGTTATACTCTAAAAGTGGTGATACTTATAAAGAAGTAACTTTTTATAACGGCTA
>ERZ791575.650-NODE-650-length-14933-cov-2.725770_pt1 | contig 14933 bp, 9 predicted proteins | sample MGYA00509970_ERZ791575 | MGnify/ENA primary metagenome ERZ791575 (study PRJEB30046, sample SAMN00791935) | human gut metagenome | study: EMG produced TPA metagenomics assembly of the A metagenome-wide association study of gut microbiota in type 2... | reverse complement strand
CGTTTCGATACCGATAGCCGTAGCCGTGATTATCCGTTATACCGAGAATTTCGCGGTCAAAGCGCCGCTGGGAGCAGGAATCTTCCTGTGGTCATTATTGTTGGTATCGGTTATTTCGTTGGGGACATTGTTCTGGCAGGTAAACCGGGCGGCACGGATTAATCCGGCGGATGTAGTGAAGCGGGAATAAATTGGGATATATTCTTCCGTTTCCCGGGAGATAAAGTTGGAAAGAGTCGGAAGGAAAATTGGATTTATTCGACCATTTCTTTAGTTCACGGCGTGAACTAAGTAATCCACGACGTGAACTAAGTAATTCACGGTGTGAACTAAGTAATCCGCGGCGTGAACTAAAGAATAGAATGTTGGATCCTTACTTTTTCTTCCTGACTTGACAAGTTTATCAGGTATGAACGATAGATAACGAGGATGACTGTGCGTTCGTGCACGTTATTTGTGCGAAGACGCACAGGTGATTATCGGTAGGTAGTCCGTTAAGTTGTTGTAAACATAGTATTTATCTGTTTGGCATACGTTTTGTTTATGTGTTTGTAAATATAAAAGAAGAAAGTATGAAACACGTGTTGTTATCATTGAGGACAATTTTCCGTTTTAAGACTTATACGGGGATTAATGTAGCAGGCTTGGCACTGAGTTTGGCTTGTGTATTTATCTTAGTACGTTATATCCATCAGGAAATGACGGTAAACCACTTTGTTCCGGAATTGGATCGGACGTTCCTCATGGCGATGGTTTATGATGATGGACGTATTACCTTGTCGAGCAGTTGGAATCCGAATAAAGACAAGGAATATAGGAGTCCGTTGGATGATCCGGCGGTCGAGAAATATAGCCGTTTTATTATGCTGGCAGAAGACTTTATTGTGGCGAAAGACGTCCGATATACGGTGTCAACGATGGCGGTAGATACGGCATTCTTCGACTTGATTCCCTACCCTTGCCTAGAAGGAACGATGAAGTTAGCCCCGAATGATGCCTTGATTACCCGGAAACTGGCACAGAAGCTCTTTGGCCAGGAAAGCCCGATTGGGAAAAGCGTGACTTCTTCTACTGGGAAAGTAACCAAGATTGTCGGTGTGATAGGCGAACCATCCACGAAATCATCCCTTCAGTTTGATATGGTCTTTTCCAAAGACTTGGCGGATTGGTCCAGAGTCCCATATGAAGTCGTACGGTTGTATCGTCCGGAAAGTGTAGTGGCGTTGAACAAGAAGAACGAAAAGCCGATGAAACTGAGCATGATGGCTGACCAATCCGTCTTCTTCCGAATGTATCCGATTAAAGAGATTTATTTAGATAAAAGTGTGTCGGCCTATGCGAAGACCTTCTTGCAGGGAAATATGGATGTCTTGAAGTTATTGGCATTGGTATCGGGCTTGATCTTGTTGGTTGGCTTGTTCAATTACGTGAATCTGTACACGGTAGTGATGCAGAAGCGAGGGAAAGAATTAGGTATAAAACAGATCTTCGGAGCCAGTAAGAAGCAAATCTTCGGACAATTGTATGTCGAGAATATGTGTCTGAACGGGATCGCTTTGCTGGTAGTTTGGTTGATCGTAGAAGTCACCCGACAAGTAGTAGCTACGAAGTACGGTATTCCGGTACAATCAGACTCCAGTTTTGACTGGCTGTTATCGGGAAGTGTATTGTTTGTCTTGCCTTTCCTGACAGTTCTTTATCCATTCTGGAAATATACTCATGCAGTACCTGTCCGTTCGTTGCATTCGGTCTTTGTCGGAGGTAAATTGTTGGCTTCCCGTTTTATCTTTTTGTTTTTCCAATATATTATTACGTTTTGTCTGGTGGTTACGGCGGTCTATTTAAGTCGGCAACTCTATTTCTTACTGCATACAGACGTAGGTTATCAGACAGAGAACGTGATTCAATGCCGTTTCTGGCGGGAGAATCCGTCGATCTATTCCATGTCACCCGAAGAATATGATAAGGAAATGGCTAAAAATAAATCAGTTTGTGCTTTGGTGGAACAACGATTGAAAGAATCTCCTTTGCTGACGGGTTTTGCCTATGGCGAACCTCCTTATCAGTTGAATTGGGAACAGAAGTTCAGTACTGAACAAGGTGAGACAGCTGAAGTCTTATGGATGATGACAGACAAGGAACTGATGGACTTGTTTGGCTTTCAGGTAGTAGAAGGACGAACTTGGAATGAAGAAGACGAGCTTACGCAATACAAGTTGATTGCCAACCGGGCTTTCCTGAATGCCTTGCATATTACAGACTGGAAATCGACCAAGGTAACGCCCGATCGCCGTTTGTGGTGGAGCAGTCTCGAGAATGCGAAAACACCACTTCCTTATGAAATTGTGGGTGTGATGGAAGACTTCCGGAGTGGACATTTATCCGGTGGGAACAAACCGATCATCTTTGCTTTCGGCAAAGGCGATCCGCGTGATTGGCTTTATATCTCTTTCGTTCCCGGCAAACAAAAGGAAGCGATAGCGTATCTCAAGCAAGTATATGCCGAAACCATAGGAAGTGGCGAGTTTGAGTATTCATTGGTTACAGACGAGATTGCCAAGCTGCATGCAGAAGACCGGAAAGTGATGTTAGTGATCATCACCTTTGCTTTGATAGCTGTAGGTATTTCTTGTCTGGGTTTGTTCGGCCTTTCGCTGTATGATATTCGTCAACGTTATCGGGAGATTGGTTTGCGGAAAGTGCATGGTGCACAAGTCGGCGATATTTACCGGTTATTGATCAAGAAGTATGTTTACGTCCTGTTGCTGGCCTATCTGGTTGGTTCTACCGTAGCCTATCTCAGTATCGAGCGCTATATGGAAACCTTTGTTCATCGTGCACCTTTATCCTTATGGATATTTCTGGTTGCAGGAGCCTTGGTCGCTTTGGTTGCTTTGCTGACTTTGTATGAACAAGTCCGGCGTGCCTCTCGGATTAATCCGGCGGATGTCATCAAACGGGAGTAAATTAGTAAGGCAATCAATTTATACTGTGCGTTCGTGCACGTTATTTGTGCGAAGACGCACAGGTGATTATCAGTCAGTAGTTTGTTAAGTTGTTGTAAACATAGCGTTTATCTGTTTGGCATACGTTTTGTTTATGTGTTTGTAGATATTTTAACTGAGAAGCAATATGATATTACATTACTTGAAAGTTGCTGTACGTAGTCTGATGAAGTATAAGATGCAGAGTTTAATCTCTGCTATTTGTTTGGCTGTCGGGATTGTATGTTTCAGCTATGTCTATTTATTTGTATCGAATGTAGATAAGTCTGATCAACTATCCCGTTACGACCGGCGTGTTTTGATACAGGCTGTTTGGGAAAATCAATTGAGTACGAAGTTTTCTTCCGATGAGGTTTTACGGTTGGAAGAAGAATTGAAGCCGTTGGGCGTCTCTCATGTGGCGGCTTATACATTTGCAAATGAAGGAGAAGTCGAGTTTTTGGATTCAGAAGGAAAAGTTACTCCTTATTTGTTCCGTTACAGTTATGCCAATGCTTATTTCTTTCACTATTATGATATGACTTCGGAATTGGATTTACCGGAATTAAAACCTGATGAAGTTGTTTTGTCGGCTGCCTTTGCCCGTAAGGTATTCGGAGACAAAGACCCGAGAGGAGAAACATTGCGTCTGGCCGGTAAAAAGGACGAAGGAAAAATCTATCGGATAAGAAGTGTTGTAGATGATTCGAAGATACAAATGGGTTATCAACAGGCGGATTGTTATTTTTCTGTGGAAGTACAGCCTCGGATGAATAATGTATGTGTTGAATCGTTCTTGCCGGACGGTATGTCGCCTCAGGCATTCGAAGATGTTGTTGGAAAAATGTCTTTTCAGCGGGAAAGCGGAAAGATCTTATTGAGGCCTCAACTTAATAATCAGGATGGAGTGCAGAAAAATATAGCCAAATTCCTTTTACTGATGCTTTCTTCATTGATTCTTGTTTCAGGCATGATCCAGTTTCTGAAGTTTGTTATTCAGTTGTTTTTCACTCGTCAGCGGGAGCTTGCTTTGCGTAAATGTATGGGATCAGATAAAAAGGGGATTTTCATGCTCCTGGCTTCCGAAGTATTTGTTGTGATGACATTGGCCTGGCTGTTATCATTATTATTTTCAGAATGGACTTTATTATTACTGAAGAACTACTTGCCGGATCAGATGCTTTCTGCGTTGCCTTGGAAGCAGGTGTATCTGATTCAATGTGTGGTTTATATACTTGTCATAGGGATCAGCTTGCTTATTATTATTTCTCCCGTATTGAAGTTGCAATGGGTGTCGATGAATCATTTCATTCTGACGGGTCGGAAAAAGCATATATGGCGTAATATCATGATCGGAATACAATGGACCATTTCGATGTTTTTCGTAGGAGGCGTGATCTTGATATGGATGTCGTGGAATGAACTGATATTCGACAAAATGTATATGCCGCTATCTGATCAGGAAGAAGATCAGATCGTGATGCTCCCATTAAACAGTTCTCGGCTGAAAGAAAATATAGAACCTATTATTACAGAAGTACGTAAAATGCCGGAAGTAGAGGAGGTTACTTATATTTCAATGTTATCTGATTTGCAGAGTTACACGTACATGAATTATAAACATGCCGACGGAAGAACTTCGCTGGTTCAGATGAGCTCCGGGAATACGGACTATTTTCGTTTCTTTCATATCCCGATGGATGGAAAAGAAGTCGATGTGACCGCAGACGGACAAATCTATGTGAGTGAAAAGGTAAAGCAAGTACTGGATCAAGAAGGCAATATAGGTACTATCTGCCTGGACGATAAGGATTATCAGATTGCCGGTGTTTATAAAGCATTGCATGGAGAGATAGAAGATCCCAGATTTATGGGCTCGGTCTTTATGCCTTCTTCTTCTGCCGGTTATTATTATATCAAACTGAGAGAAGGAACGGATGTCAGTCTTTTAACGGATCAGATTACTGCTGTATGCCGTGAGTTTGTCCCGATTACTTTACCTTTGGAAATTTATTCATTGGAACAAGAAGTTGAGGTCCTTTCTGTTATCAAAACTATGCGTTTGGTTTTGCTTATGTTAGCACTGATCAGTATGATTTTGGTTGTGTTGAGTATTTATTCGGCCATATCAATGGACACATTAGGAAGAAGGAAAGAAGTCGCCATTCGTAAGATCAACGGGGCAAGGTCATGGGATATAGTCTTACTGTTTGGGAAAGTATATATATTCATTTTCTTCCTTTCATTTATTGTTGTCTGTCCGTTATTGAAGATTACTTTCGATGAAGCTTTCAACGGCATGATAACTTGTATCTACCGTTGGAATTGGATGTTCTATCTATTCATCATTATGGCATTCTTGCTGGTCAGTGTAACTGGTTTCAAGATCTGGCGAGTGGTTTGTTTAAATCCGGCGGATGTAATCAAGCGGGAGTGAATCGTTCCTACGTGTTGAGGGAAGTCCTCCCTACGTTCTAAGGGAATGTCTCCCTACGGCCTAAGGGACGGTTTCCCTACGCTCTGAGGGATAATTTCCCTCAACCGTGGATGATAAAAGACGAAATGTATATAGATTAAATTTGATAGGGTATGAAATATGGGTTTATACTGAAAATGGTTTTACGTGGGTGGTGGCGGAATAAAGTGTTTTTCCTCATCGCCGTGATCAGTTTGTCGATCGGATTGGCTGGGACGAATTTGTTGCTGACTTACTTTATCCATGATTACTTTATTGAACGAGATAATCCGGATAAGGAAAGGATCTTCTGTTTGCGGCAGGATAATCCGTTTGATGACGGGCAGAAAGTGGCTTTTGCTTCGGTAGAGGCGGCTTCGGATGTACAGAAGAAGATTCCCGGTGTGGAGAGTTTTATGCAAGTACAGGATTATCGTGATTCGGCCTTTTCTTATAAAGGGCATACTTATTTTGGATTGGATATGATTGGGGCGGATTCAATGTTGTTGGATTTTTTTCCATTGCGGGTCCTTTCAGGAGACTTGAAACAAGCTCTTACTACTCCGAATAAGATAGCCATTCGGGAATCTGTGGTAAAACGAATCTTTGGAAAAGAAGATCCGTTAGGTAAAATGATAGAGAGAGTAACGGATGGGAAAGCAGAATCTTATGAGATTGTTGCTGTCTGGGCCGAACAAACTCAGTCGTTGTTGAAGTATGATCTGTTGATAAATAAGACAGCTGAATGTTGGGGTGGAGCCACGTTCTTAAAGTTATTGCCGAATGTTTCAGCAGAACAGGTGGAAAAGGCGATTCGGGCAGACAAGTCGATTCAGACGATGATGCCGGATCGGACTCAATATTATGTGGATTCGTTGTCAGACCTTTATTTTGTTCAGTCGCAAGGAACGAGTCTGCAACAGCTTCCGTTTATCCAGCAAAGCCAGGTGCAGTTATTGTATATCGGTTTGCTGGCTGCTATTTTGATCTTGGTGATTGCCTGCTGCAATTATACCAATATGAACTTGAGCCGGCTGATGCAGCAGTTAAAGATGATTCATGTGGAGAAACTAATGGGTGGAACGCTTCGTGAAATCCGGATGCAGTTATTGGGTGATGTGGTGCTGACGGTTGTGATCTCGTTCTTGCTTTCCTTGTTGATCGTTGCGGATGTATTACCGGTGTTCAATACGATACTGAAGTCGCGGATGACGTTTGCTTTCTTCTTCAGCGGACAAGTACTTCCGTTATTACTTGGCTTCTTATTGGTGATGGCTCTTGTTCCGGCCTGGTATGCCAGTCGGCGTTTGATGCGTTGGTCGTATTCCGAATATAAAATGGTTTCGACCGGAAAGGGAAAACATGTACTGATGGCGGTATTGGTTGTCGTCCAGTTTGCCATTTCCTGTGGTTTGGTATTGGCCACTTGCATCGGAGAAAAGCAACAACGTATGATTCTGCAACAGGCGTCTCATTACGAAGGATTGATCGAAACGGGAGATATGTTTTCGCCTCCGGCTGCACCTTTGAAGGCTGAACTGGAAAAGCGGGTGCCGGGAATCGAATCGATATCTTTGTCGTTAGGCTCTGTGCTGAATTCTCCCATTCGGGAATTGCAGATTCCCCAACCGGACGGTACGGAAAAGCGTACTTATATGCTGACGTTATATAGTGATTCTTCTTTCCTGAAGACGATGCATATCCGGCAATTGACGGGACATTCGCCGGCACAACTTCAGCAAGAATATGCTTATCCGGTATTGGTCAATGAAAGTTTCGTGCGTCAGTTGGTGCCGACAGGAGTAGATCCGATTGGTCGTCCATTACAGGAATTTGATACCTATGCCGATTCTTTATATGTAATCGATGGCACCGTTGAAGACTTTCCGATCAATTCGTTGGAGAAGGAGATAACACCGATTACCATTCACCTGCCTGCTTCGTCTGCCTTGGGTAATGCGAATGTATTGCATATCAAACTTCGTCCGGAAGATAGAGAAGAGACGATCCGTCAGATAGCTCAGATATGGGAAGAGATCAATACGAAGCAAGCCTTTCAATATATGGATATGCACGCCTTGTTTATGGAACGGAATGCGCGGTTTGTCTCTTTTGCGCAGGTCATCACTGTATATGCCGTGATCGGATTGTTGCTGACTTTATTCGGTTTGTTTGGTATTACGTGGTATGCTACGCGTCAACGGATACGGGAAATCAGTATCCGGAAAATACATGGCGCCAGCCGTTGGCAGATTGTCTGGCTCCTGAACAAGCCGTTTATGGTGTATGCTGTGATAGCTTATCTGATCGCTCTTCCGATAACATACGGACTCCTTTCCAACTGGCTGGAGCAGTTTGCTTATCATGTATCTTTCTCGATACTTGACTGGCTGTTGCCTTTCCTGGTAATTTGGCTGGTATCTGTCATTACAGTAGGTATTCAGGCGTATGTTTTGATGAAGGTTGATCCGGTGAAGTGCCTGAAAGTTGAGTGAAAGATTAAATAGAAACAAAGAAATGAACAAACTTAAAAACTGAAAAGATATGATTAAGACAGAAAATTTACAGAAGGTTTTCCGTACAGACGAGGTGGAAACCTGGGCGTTGAATAACGTAAGTATAGAAGTAAAGAAAGGCGAATTTGTCGCTATTATGGGACCTTCGGGATGTGGTAAGTCCACTTTGCTGAATATTCTGGGCTTGTTGGATAATCCGACCAACGGAACGTATTATCTGGACGGCATAGAAGTCTCGAAATATACCGAATCGCAGCGAACGAACTTGCGGAAAGGTGTCATCGGCTTTGTGTTCCAAAGCTTCAACCTGATAGAAGAATTGAATGTCTATGAGAACATCGAATTGCCGCTTTTGTATATGGGTATTCCTGCCAACGAACGGAAACGCCGTATCGAAGAAGCGATGGACCGGATGGCAATCAGTCATCGTTCGAAGCATTTCCCGCAGCAGTTGTCCGGTGGTCAGCAGCAACGTGTGGCAATTGCCCGGGCTTTGGTGAATGATCCGGCTGTGATTCTGGCGGACGAGGCTACCGGAAACCTGGATACACGTACCAGTTTTGAGATATTGGTATTGTTTCAGCAGCTTCATGCCCAAGGACGTACGATTATCTTCGTCACTCATAATCCGGAGATTGCCCAATACAGTAGCCGGAATATCATGTTGCGTGACGGACATATTACATCGGATGTGAAGAATGAGAATATATTGGATGCAGCCGAAGCTTTGGCCAAATTGCCAAAGACAGACGACTGATAACAGATAGCTTATACAGATATGAATCTTACGAATTTATTCAAAATAGCACTTCGGGCTTTGGCCAACAACAAAATGCGTGGATTCCTCACGATGTTGGGTATTATTATCGGTGTGGCTTCGGTGATTACGATGTTGGCTATCGGGCAAGGTTCCAAGAAGAGCATCCAGGCGGAGATCAGCGAGATGGGATCGAATATGATCATGATCCAACCGGGTGGTGATATCCGGGGCGGTGTACGTCAGGAAGCTTCGAGCATGGAAACACTGAAGCTTGAAGATTATCAGAACATCGTAGATGAGACACGTTACGTGGCGGCTGTTTCTCCGTCGGTCAATAGTAGTGGACAGGTTATTTACGGAGCCAACAACGCGCCGACTACGATTTATGGTATCAGTCCGGATTATATGGAAATCCGTCGTTATCAAGTAGAAGACGGAGAGATGTTCTCTGATCAAGACATCGCTGTTGCAGCCAAAGTATGCGTTGTTGGAAAGACAGTGGTGGATAATTTGTTCCCCGGTGGAGAAAATCCGGTCGGGAAGGTGATCCGTTTCCAGAAATTACCCTTCAAGATTGTGGGTGTATTGGAGAGCAAAGGATATAACAGTATGGGAATGGACCAGGACGACCTGATCTTGGCGCCTTATACAACCATTCAGAAAAAGGTTTTGGCTATTACCCATTTGCAGGGTATTATTTGTTCTGCTTTAAAAGAAGAATATACCGAACAGGCTATTGATGAGATTTCGGAAATACTGCGTCGCAACCATAAGCTTAAAGCGGACGAAGAGGATGATTTTACGATCCGTAGCCAGCAGGAGTTGAGTTCGATGTTGACAAGTACTACGGACATGATGACCGTTTTGCTTGCGGCGGTGGCGGGTATTTCCCTTTTGGTGGGTGGTATCGGTATTATGAATATCATGTATGTTTCGGTAACGGAACGTACACGCGAGATTGGTTTACGCATGAGTATCGGGGCAAAAGGGATTGATATCCTTTCGCAGTTCCTGATCGAATCCATCCTGATAAGCGTGACGGGAGGATTGATTGGTGTGATTTTCGGTGTGGGTTCGGCTATCATTGTCAATCAAGTAGCGCATTTCCCGATTTTCATCCAGCCGTGGAGCGTGCTTCTATCGTTTATCGTCTGTACGGCGACGGGTATTTTCTTCGGATGGTATCCGGCCAAGAAGGCGGCACGGCTAGACCCGATCGAAGCCATCCGCTATGAATAAGAAAACGGAAGGAAAAGGTTGTTGGTGCACGTCGGCAGTCGAGAATAGGGAAAAATAAAGGTGGGTAGGTCTCCATTTAATAGGGAATATCGATATTGGGAACTGTTGGAGGCGCCGATTTGTTAAAAATATTGATAAGTTGTAGTAGTCGGCCGCCGTTTAATAAGAAATATCGATATTTATGACCCTCTGCGATGCCTGGCAGCTTCAAATATCGATAAGTAAGGCTGATCGGCGGTCGATTGGTGGAAAATATCGATATTTCCTCCTGTCAGGCATCGTTTATAACTGGTTTTAGGAATAATTTGATTCAATCGGAAGGGAAGACAACAGAAAAACTGAATTATGCAGGGAAAAGAGAAAAAAGAAGAATTGCCGGTGTATCGAACTCCGAATGGATTGGGCAAGATTATCCACATGGCAGCGTGGGGAATCTTGTTTGGTATCCCATTCTTTTTTACCGGTGACGAGACAGAAACAGTTACGATCGAAAGTTATATGCGTTTTGTTATCGTACCTATTTCATTTATGTTCGTATTCTATGTCAATTATTTTTTCCTGGTTCCGAAATATCTTTTTACCCGTCGTTTGCCTGAATTCTTTGTGGCCAATGTATTGTTGATTGTCTTTACGATGGTGGCTGTCCATCTCTTGATGGATTTATTGCCTGATTCGCCCCATGAACATCCACATCGGAAACCTCCTATGCGAGGAGAACCTCCACTTCGGAATATTGTCGGATTCTTTTTAGGTAATGCCGTGCTATATATGTTGGTGTCAGGTTTAAGTGTGGCTATCCGGGTAACGAGAAACTGGTATCGGATCGAAACGATGCGCCGTGATTTGGAACAAAGCCGTGTGGAAGCCGAATTGCAGAATCTGAAGAGCCAGTTGAATCCGCATTTCCTGTTTAATACATTAAATAATATCTATTGTTTGATTGCCTTCAGTCCCGATCGTGCACAAGGTGTCGTACATGATTTGAGCCGGTTGCTTCGTTATGTCTTGTATGACAGTAACCGGAAGTTCGTTTCGTTGGGGAAAGAACTGGACTTTATCCGCAATTATGTTGAGCTGATGCGTATCCGTCTTCCTGAGCATGTATCACTCGACTTACAAATAAGCGGACAGGAAAACGAAGGGGGAATGATAGCTCCTTTACTTTTCATCTCGTTGATTGAAAACGCGTTCAAGCATGGAGTTAGCAATAACCTGCCATCATTTATCCGTATCTGTATCACGTATGATAAAACGGAAGTACATTGTCGGATTGAGAATAGTTACTTTCCTAAGAACGGACAAGACAAGAGTGGTTCGGGCATTGGATTAGTCAATTTGGAGAAACGTCTGGAATTGATTTATCCGGAATCTTATTCTTTCCGACATGAACAGGATGGTGATACTTATATTGCCGATTTACAAATACAAACTGGAGTGAAATGAAATTAACCTGTGCTATTATTGATGATGAACCTTTGGCAGCAAGTCTGCTGGAGAGTTACGCTTTAAAAACTCCTTTTCTGGAATTGAAAGGGAAGTATAACAGTGCTCTGAATGCCATGGATGCTTTGCATAACGAACCGGTACAAGTCTTATTCCTGGATATCCAGATGCCCGAGTTGAGTGGTATGGAATTCTCGAAGATGCTTCCTCCGGAAACAAAGGTTATCTTTACGACAGCCTTCGAACAATATGCTGTCGACAGTTATCGGGTCAATACCTTGGATTATCTGTTGAAACCCATCAGTTATTCCGATTTCCTGAAGGCTGCACAGAAAGCCTGCGACTGGTTTGAATCGCATCAGCGGAAAACGGAAGAGCCTATTACAGGAACAGCTAACGAGAATGGAGTGGAACGGATCTTTGTCAAGACCGAATACAAGTTAGTGCAAATTGAATTGAACCAGATCTTGTATATCGAAGGCTTGAAGGATTATGTCAAGATTTATCTCGAAGGCGAAGCTCGTCCTATTCTTTCCCTGATCAGTATGAAAATGGTAGAAGATATGCTTCCGTCGAACCGTTTCATCCGTGTACACCGTTCATTCATTGTCCAGCCGGAGAAGATTAAAGTTATCGAGCGCAATCGCATTGTGTTTGGAAAAGAATATATTCCGATTTCTGATAATTATAAGCAGAAATTCTTCGATTTCCTGGCGCAGCATAGTATCTTATTGGCCAAATAGTCCGATCAGGACTTGCTCAAGTCTGCGGTTGATAGTCCAGCTGCTCATGGAATAATTGTTGGTGAGTAAGACGACGCTATACGTCTTTCCCTGATTTTTTACGTATCCGGCATAACATCTCACGCCGCTCATACTGCCGCTTTTGAGGAATGCTTTTCCTGAAAGGGATGATTCTTTCAGGAAATTGCGTACAGATCCTTCTACTCCGGCTTGAGGTAATGAGGACATAAATGCTTCGGCATGTTTGGATTTTACCATATAGGTTAGTAAGTCGTTGAGGAAACGGGCTGTCACTTTATTCGTTGGAGCCAGGCCGCTTCCGTCGGTAATACGAAGAGATGAAACATCCAGTCCTTTGCCTTTCCAATAACTTTTCATGACTTCTATCCCTTTCCCGAAAGAAGAAATGACATGTTTCTGCGGATTCTTATAGCGCAAACCGATGGTTTTCAGCAAGGCGTCGGCAAAGAGATTATGACTTACATGATTGGTCTTTTCTACGATTTGTTGTAGAGTCGGGGAATAAGTCGTGATAATTTCCGTCCGTTTCCCCGGTTTCCAGGCATTCTTTTCGTACAGAATCCGGTAGCAGGTTGCTTCTTTCTGTATGGATATGCCGTCTTTCTCTAATTCTTTCTGTACATATTGGGCTAAATATAGAGCCGGATCAGGTATGTCTCCTTTCAGTCGGTAGGATTGCCGGTTTGCCGGAACGATTCCATATAAATATCGTTCGTTGGAAAATGGCATACCAACGATAAAGCTACTGTCGCTTTTGGTAGCGGCTGCTTTCAGATAATTATGGAAATCCAGATCCATTTCCGGTTCTGTCCGAACCAAGGTAGGGCGTGTTCCCATGGTGCCACTATTCAAATACAGCGAATACAGATTATCATGGAAAGAAAGTCCGTAACTTCCGGCTCCGTAATAACTGCCTAAATCTTCGCGAAGCCATTTCATGGATATGCCTTCGCTGTCGAAAATACTCTCATCAGCAATAATGGCTCCCTTGATTTCCCGAATACCTTGCTGACGAATGGCGTCTTTCCATTCTTTGAGGAATGTCTCTGATTCGGGGGCGAAATGGGACGAACCTAAGGTAGGATCTCCATGCCCTTGAATATAGATATTCCCATTCAGTACCCCATTGGCTATTGTTCCATCGTAACTGATTGTCGTTGGGAAACGATAGGTTTCGCCTAATAATTCCAATGCGGTGGCGGTAGTCAGTAGTTTTAATACGGAAGCAGGTGTGAGTTGTACATCCGGCTGGTATTTCCCGATGGTTTTTCCTGTGGATGTTTCGGTTACCAGACAAGCAAACGAAGCGTGTTCCATACCCGGCTGATCCAGGAATCGGTTAATGGGACTTATTTTTTGTCCGAATCCCAGTTGGAAGCATAAAATAAATGCTGTCAATAAAAATATTTTGGAATGTCTCATTATGAAGTTTTAACCTTTATGTTACCTTTGCGAAAAACAAAGATAGAAATAATTATGGATTCCATGTTTGATAAACCGTTTACTTTCGATCGCGTTGTCCGCATCGGAATAGGTGTTTTACTGATCGGTGCATTGCTTTATTTGATCGTTGTCTTGAGAAATGCACTTTTACCATTCTTGATTGCCTGGCTGATGGCTTATATGTGTCAGCCCTTTGTGAAGTTTTTCCAATACAAATTGAAACTGAAAAGCCGGATCTTGTCTATTCTGGCTGTTCTCATATCCATCTGTTTGATTATCGCCTTGGTTACGGTGATGGTTGTACCTTCTATTTCGGAAGAGAGTGAACGTCTGTTACAGCTTTTAAGTAACCGGCAGGCTACTCCGGGTTATATCCCGTTGATACCGAACAGTTGGGTGGAGTATTTGGAAAACAGTATTGATCCGGAAGCTTTGCGTGATTTCGTCAACAAGGAAAATATCTTGCAGGCAATCAAACAGATCGCTCCGAAAGCCTGGCATTTACTGACGAGCACTTTCTCTGTTTTAGTCAGTGTAACGATTGTCTTTGTCATCTTTTTGTACTTTATTTTCATCTTGTTGGATTATGAAAAGATAGCCAGTGGTTGGCTGCGACTGATACCGGAACGCTATCGTCCGTTTATCAGTCAGTTGGCAGATGATGTAGAACTTAGTATGAACCGGTATTTCCGCGGACAGTCGTTGATTGCCTTGTGTGTAGGAGTTTTACTGGCGATCGGATTTAAGATCATCAATTTCCCTTTGGCTGTTACCTTGGGATTGTTTATCGGCTGTTTGAACTTGATTCCTTATTTACAGACTATCGGATTGATTCCAATGGCGTTGCTCAGTCTGCTCCGTTCGGCTGAGACAGGAGAGAATTTCTGGATTTTATTTGGCTTATCATTATTGGTATTGGGTATTGTGCAGGCTATACAGGATTTGTATCTGACGCCTCGTATCATGGGAAAAGCCATGGGATTGAATCCAGCCATTATTTTACTTTCCTTATCTATTTGGGGAACATTGCTCGGATTCATCGGACTGATTATTGCCTTACCGCTGACAACACTTTGCCTGTCGTATTATAAGCGGTTTGTTTTGATGGAGAGTTTAGATATATCGCCACAAAATGAGGCTACTGATCCCGAAAATAAGGCCGAAAAACCTGTTCAGACGAAAGAAATAGAAGAAAAATAGGAGAGAAGAAGAAAAAACTTCTCTAAAAACTTGCAGAGTCAAAAATTATCACTACCTTTGCACTCGCAATCGGGAAACGATGCATTAGAGGTTTGATTCGCTAGCTCAGCAGGTAGAGCACAACACTTT
>ERZ791575.627-NODE-627-length-15395-cov-7.434094_pt1 | contig 15395 bp, 7 predicted proteins | sample MGYA00509970_ERZ791575 | MGnify/ENA primary metagenome ERZ791575 (study PRJEB30046, sample SAMN00791935) | human gut metagenome | study: EMG produced TPA metagenomics assembly of the A metagenome-wide association study of gut microbiota in type 2... | reverse complement strand
CAATTTTAAGGAGGAACCTAAAATGTGTGTTTATGAAATGGGTAACTTAAGAATTGTTGATCTTTCCAAGATCCTGGATCCAAAGACAGAGAGCAGAAGATGCCATCTGTTCCGCTTCAATACCGGCGGTGCTATCCCGGATTTCCACACCAACATGGATCTGATGAGCCATCTGGGAACCCACTGTGAGTGCCCTTATCATCATGATGATAACTGGCCATCTGTAGCTGAGCTGCCTTTAACCACTTTCTTAGGCCGTGCAGTATACGTAGACTTCAAGGAGACTGTTGCTAAGCGTGGACATATCACCGCTGCTGACTTAGACCGTGAAGCTGGAAAGGTAAGAGAAGGAGATATCGTTATCATCGACTCTTCCTACAAGCTGTATCCATTTACACCTGATACCAACACTGACAAGGATCAGCGTCTGTTAGTTGGTGCTGAGAGCGCTGAGTGGTTAAAGGCTCACAAGGTAAAAGCTGTTGGCTTTGGTGATGGTGTTTCCATCGAAAACTGCAACGAAGATGTTAAGCCTTTCCACGATATCTGTATGGCAGAAAACATAGTATTCCTTGAGGTATTAAAGAATCTTGATAAGCTTTCACAGGATACATTCTTTATGTCATATTCACCACTTCCAATCTATGGATTAGATTCATGCCCTATCAGAGCATATGCAATCGAAGGACTTGCTGAATTTACGAGATAATATAGAAAAGCATTACGGTTGATAATCAGCCGGTAAGTCTGTAAAAGCTGATGACTATGATTATTATAGAGGCTTTTAAACAGATGATAATATTACCGGCTGGATTTTAAAGTATGCTATATATAAAGTATATTGTATGATAAGAAATATTACGGTTCAGAAATGGAGGATTACTATGAAGATAGCAGTACTTGGAGCTGGTGCTATGGGTTCTATATATGGTGGACATCTTTCTATGAATAATGATGTTTACATGATAGATAAGAAGGAAGACCTTGTTGAGAAGATTAGTGCAGACGGATTAAAGTTATATGAAAATGATAAAGATGTTGTATACCATCCAAAGGCATTACTTAGCAGCGAAGGAATAGGCGAGGTTGATCTTGTTATTATATTTGTCAAGGCATTATACTCAAGAGCTGCGCTTATGGAAAATAAGGCTATAATCGGTGATAATACTTATGTTTTAACTCTTCAGAATGGTGCCGGACACGAAGATATTATTGAAGAGTTCGTTCCTAAGGAAAGAATTATTATAGGAACAACAGAAGATAATGGAGCTATTCTAGATAACGGATATGTTAGAAGAGGCGGCAAGGGAAAGACTAATATAGGTATGCTTGTAGAAGACAAGAATAATATGCTTGAGAAAGTAAAGGTCTGTCTTGATGGATGTGGCTTTGATACACACATTTACGATAATATACAGCAGCTTATATGGGATAAGCTCTTTACGAATGTCTCACTTAGTGCATTAACAGGAGTACTTCAGGTACCTATCGGGTTCATCGCAGAGGATGAATATGCATGGAATATGACAGTTACACTTATAAAAGAAGCAATGCAGGTAGCAAAGGCTATGGGACTTGAGTTTGATGAGGATGAAATGATTGAGAGAGTAAGAAATACTTCAATCAATTCACCAGAAGGAAGAACATCTATTTACGCAGACTTAAAGGCAGGCAGACTTACAGAAGTTAATACAATAAGTGGTGCAGTTGTGAAGGCAGGAGACAGACTTGGTGTGCCAGTTCCTTCACATAAGATGATAGTTAATATGGTTCACGCCATGGAAGATAAGAGTAAGAATAACGTCCAGTAAAAGATATAGAATTATTGAATAGATTGCTGGTAAATAAAAATATTAGCATGTATTAATATAATATCAGCGAGAACAGACAGAAACTAAATATAGAGAATAATAAAAATAATTAAAATTAAGGAATGTCTGCTAACGGAATACAGACGAAAAGGAGCAACAAAATGATATTTTCATCAATTCACACAAAGGATGATTATTCTAATTATCCAAAGGCAGTACAAAGAGCAATCGAATACTTAAAGAGCAATGATTTCACAAAGATGGAGCCAGGCGTATACGAAATAGAAGGAAAGCAGTTATATGCACAGGTATTTGATGCTATGACAGAACCACTTGCAGACAGAAAGCCAGAGGTTCATGAGAAGTACTTAGATGTACAGTTCCTTGTAACAGGAAGAGAAAAGTTAGGTTTTACACCAGATACAGGCAACTATGAAGTGGCTGAAAGATTTGACGAGAGAGACCTTATATTCTATAAGGAAGTTGAAAATGAAGGTTTCATCACATCTACACCAGGATGCTTCTGTGTATTCTTCCCAACAGATGTGCACAGACCACAGGTTGCAGATGGAGAACCTATTAAAGTAAGAAAAGTTGTAGTAAAGGTAAGCGTAGACCTTTTAAAGTAATCACGTAGATACATACAGGCTGCTGGCAGACATTTATCAGGGTTATGGCTGTCAGCGGGGATGTATCGGATATGGAGGAATTTATGGGCAAGAAACTAATAGCATTGATATTATGCGTAACAATGCTGGCCAGTCTTACACTTACAGGATGTTCAACTAACAGTGCGGACGGTCAGGAAGTAAAAATCATAAGAGTAGCATTCAACCAGAATGAAAATCATCCACAGTACAAGGCTATGAAGGAACTTGGTGAAAAGTTCGAGCAGGCAACTAATGGAAGATACAAGATGAATATATATGCCAATGGTGTGCTTGGTGAGCAGGGTTCTATGGCAGAGTTCATAAGAACAGGTGCTCTTGATATGGCTATCGTTCCATGTTCAGTGCCAGAAGGATATGATTCAGACTTTGCTATCGTAGGTGCCCCTTATCTTTACAAGGATATGGACCACTTAAGAAGAGCAACAGAAACTGGTGTATTCACAGACCTTTTTAAGTCAACAAGGAAATATAATTTTGAGGTTCTTACAATATATACAGCCGGCGAGAGAAACATATATGCAGCTAAGCCTATTAACTCAGCAGATGACCTTAAGGGTATGATTGTCAGAGTTAATGACAGTACTACATATCTTAACATGGTTAAGTATATGGGTGGTACAGGTACAGCAATGTCTCAGTCAGAGGTATATACAGCACTCCAGCAGGGTGTTATTGATGCAGGTGAAAACAGTGAGCTTGTATACTCAGACTTCAAGCATTATGAAGTAGCAAAGTATTATTCATATACAAGACATATCGTACATCCAGACGTAGTAGTAGCAAGTACTAACTTTCTTGACAGTATGTCAGCAGAAGACAGAGCAATATTTAACGAGCTTGTAATGGAGTCAACAGAATACGAATTTGACACATTTAAGGAAGCTGTTGAAAAAGGTAAGGAAGAAGCAGAAGCACACGGAGCAATATTTGTATATCCAGATACTAACGAATTCAGAGAGAAATGCCAGCCATTACTTGACAGTATCGCTAATCAGTCAGATATGACAAAGGATATATATAATAAGGTAGAAGCTTTACGTGACGAGAACTAATGAGGAGGTGTACTTAATATGAAGACAGTTAAAAATATATTGGATAAGATAACTTCGTATGCAAGCGTATTCATATTTATAATGATGGTGCTTATGGTAACTTATCAGGTAATTGCAAGATATATCTTCTCTGCGCCAAGCAGCGTGACAGAAATTCTTACAAGATATGCATTTGTATGGTTAATAATCATATCAGCAACATATATGTTCGGACAGAGAGAACATATCAACATAGGTGTTGTAAAGGATAAGCTTCCAGGAAAAGCAAAGACAGTAGTCAATATTATAATCGAGTGTGTAACAATAGCATTTTCAGGACTTGTAATGGTATTTGGTGGTTTCAGGATAACACATATGAACTTTGTACAGTTCGATTCAATATTACACATTCCAACAGGTATTATATATTCAATCATCCCAATATGCGGCGTGATTATTATATTCTACAGCGTATATAATATCACTCTTGAGCTTAAGAAAGAGGCAGAATAGGAGGTAAATATGAGTATAGCATTACAGGTAGCCTTAGTAATGGTTACAATACTGGTAGTACTGCTTGTTATCGGTGCTCCAATCGGTGTAGCCATAGGTATGTCATCAGCAGTTTCAATGATATGTATGATTCCAGCAGATGTTTCTTTCGCAACTTCTGCACAGAGAATATTTGCGGGTTCTAACTCGTTTTCACTTATAGCTATTCCATTTTTCATTCTTGCAGGTAACATAATGAATAATGGTGGTATCGCACAGAGACTTGTAAACTGTGCCAAGGTAATCAGCGGACGTATGCCGGGTGCTCTTGCACAGTCAAATGTAGTAGCAAATATGTTATTCGGAGCAATCTCAGGCTCAGGTGCAGCAGCAGCCGCTGCCATGGGTGGTACAATCGGACCACTTGAGGAAAAGGAAGGTTATGATAAGAACTACAGTACAGCAGTTAATGTAGCATCTGCTCCAGTAGGTATGCTTATCCCACCAAGTAACACAATGATCGTTTATTCAAGCGTTGCAGGCAGTGTTTCTATAGCAGCACTTTTTATGGCAGGTTATATTCCAGGTATTCTCTGGGGTGGTGCAGTTATGGTGCTTGCAGGTATCATGGCTAAGAAGCGTGGATATCAGGCAGAATCAAGAGTTCCTCTTAAGGTTGCTCTTAAGACATTCTGGCAGGCAATCCCAAGCCTTTTACTTATCGTAATCGTAATCGGAGGTATCCTTGGAGGTATCTTCACAGCAACAGAAGGTTCTGCTATCGCAGTAGTATATGCAACAGTATTATCACTTATATACAGAGCATTTAAGATTAAAGACATTCCTAGAATTGTCCTTGAGGCAGCTAAGACAACAGGTATTATCACATTCATGATCGGTCTTTCATCTATTATGTCATGGGCTATGGCATTTACAGGAATTCCAGATATGATAGCTAAGGCAATACTTGGTCTTACAACTAATAAGTTCCTTATATTACTTCTTATAAATGTATTATTACTTGTAGTTGGTACATTTATGGATGTAACACCAGCGATACTTATATTTACACCAATCCTTTTACCAATCTGTAAGTCACTTGGTATGGATGCTATCCACTTTGGTATCTTACTCTGCTTCAACTTATCAATTGGTACAATAACACCTCCTGTAGGAACAATCCTTTTCACAGGATGCCGTGTTGGTGGAACAACAATCGAGAGCGTTATAAAGACACTGCTTCCTTACTTCGGAGTAATCCTTATAGCATTGTTACTTGTAACATATATTCCTCAGATATCAATGTTCCTTCCACATATACTTGGACTGGTATAATTAATATCTCATAAATAAATTGATTGTTTTTGATAAACTTGATAAATAAATAATGCCGCAGGTCAGATATAAAAGCTGATTTATGTGGATTAAATAATTACATAATGATACAAATGTGGAATACCCTTCACATTTATATAAAACTTTTTTCCTAATATTATACAAAGAGACACCGTGGTGGCTGAAAGGCTGACGCGGTGTTTCTTTGTATTTTTTTATTAATTATTCGAGTTATGAATTTTGTTGTGGATAACGCCTGGATATATAGTACTAATGTACTAAAAAAAGACGAATAAAAGCTAAAAAATTCAGTGGTTGATATATAAACTGAAAAAATATTAGTTGTATAAAATTAGTGCAGGTTGTATTCTTTAGTTAAAACAGGTGGACAAATTTTGTCCAAAGTCAACAAAAAAGACAGTGCATATAAAAACAATTAATGATAGTAATTATAGGTTTCTTATGCATGGAAAGGGAGAAAAGATGAAGAAATCAGTAAGGAAGAAAGGATGGTTTAAGAGAATATCGGCTGTGATTATGGCTGTGGCTTTAATTCTGTCGGGGCTCTATATACCGGATGGGCTGTTTGCGGTTAAGGCGAAGGCGGCGGAGAGTATGTCTGCTACATGGACATATGAAGATACGAACGATAAAATGTATGATAGCAATGGTAATAACGTTACAAAGTTGCAAAAAAATAGTGGAAAATTACTTAATTCAAAAGGTGATGAATTAGTAATTGATGCTACATCAGGCAAGTTTTCAAGCAATGGAAGCAATGCATATCAGACTAATAATGGTACTGTACTTACATTTCCTGTAGTTGCAGGTGCAGGTAATTGTACAATTACTCTGAAGTCAGAAAGTGCATTAACTGTTTCTGATATCGAGTTAGATGGTATGGAAGATGTTACTGTACAATCTAAAGGAAGCAAAATATATGAGATAACAGGATATGTAAAGAAAAATGCAGAGAATGTGGCTCTTACAATAGGTATTAATACATATCTGTATTCTATGCAGATAGACTCTTCCACAAGCGCTGCAACAACATCAGCAGCATTTTCTGCTGATAAGCTTAGCGAGTTTGAAACAGGGAAGACAATTTCAGCAGAGTGGAGCTATGATAATACAATTTCAGATAATAAGACAACTATCCAATCAGGCAATGGAACATATACTAATTCAGATGGTGATGTGTTATATGTAGATGCATCTAGTGGAAAGTTTGCGCCTAGTTCATCAAATAAAAGAATTCAGGTTAATCTTAAAACTCAATTAACAATGCCTGCAATGGGTGATAAAGCGGTAATCAGGCTTACGGCATATAAGAATACTTGTGATGATAAGGACGAAAATGAAGAAAAAGTAAAAGATATATCGAATATATTAGGTAAATATCTTGATTTATCAGGTCGAGTATTAGAAAAGGCAGAGTGTGTTTCATGTGCTGCTAATTCAGAAGATAAGAATTATCTTGATTTGGAATTTGTTTGTTATCTCACAGGTGATGAGGGAGAACTTACATTAAACTTTTTAAATACAACTGACGGAAAAAATAATTATATCAAGTCCCTCTCAATACAATGTGAAGAACTTGAAAAGACAGCAATCAAAGGAACTGTCACATCTTCATCAACTATCCCAGATGGAACTTGTGTAGTTGCAACTAATAAGACTACAGGATTACAGTATTCTGGTGAAATATCAGATAAGATGTATTCTATTGAAGTTCCAGTAGAAGATACAGAAATGGAATATGAGTTATCTATAAGCAATCCTGCTTATATTATAACTAGTGACATAACATCAGTAAAGATTAGCAAGGAAGCTTCAAGTGAGGTGACAGCGGATATTACAATCATGAAGCTTTCAACTAAGACAGTAAGTGGTGCTATAACAGGCTTTGCAGATGACTATGATGTATCAGAGCTTGGAATAATATTTTCAACAGATGAAGATACAGAGTATGTACCAGAGGTTACTATAGCAGATGATAAGAAGTCATATTCTGCAAAGGTTGAAGAGGAAGTAACATATAGCGTTGCACTCACAGGCGTAGATGATTATGAGATAACATCTGCACACAGTGAAATAAGCTATACAGAAGACGGAACATTAGATATAACAGCTGGGCTTAAGCCAACATATGCTGTTACACTTAATCTTCCTGACGAACCAGACCTTACAGATAAAAATGTAACTTATACATATACAGATAAGAATAATGAAAAGTATGTATATAATTTTAGCTCACAGGACAGCATTAAGTTAAGAGAGGGTTCTTATACACTTACTCTTAGCGGCGACTTTATGGCACAGCCATATAAGATTAAGTCAGGAGCTGATATAACAGTTAAGTCAGAGGCAGTGACACAGAAGATTACATTTGAACAGATAACAAGCTGGTCTTTCGCATCTGAATTCAAGGATACAATACAGAATGAAGTTGCATATTACGATGGTCTTACATTAGACACTACTAATGGAAGGATAAGGGCTAATGGTAATTCAGCCCAGTTAAATGAAGGAACTAAGATTATCATACCAGTAAGTGGAAAATGTACTATATCAGTAGAGGCATATCAGGCAGCTTATGCTTTGTATACAATAGGTGGCAAAGCAGCAAGTACAACAACAGCAGTTACAACTTACAGATATGACTCAAAAGAGGCAGGTACAGTAGAGGTAGTATCTATAAGTAATAATGCCTATATCAAGTCAATATCAGTAGTATACGATGCCAAGGAAGTTGAATATGTCAAGCAGCCAAAGATGCCAGTGATAACAGGCAATACAGGTAATCTTGTGGTACAGCCGGAAGGACAGAGACTTAAGCTGACACAGACAGGCGGTACACTTTCAGCAGATGCCAGTGACAAAACAGCTATAAGTTCAACAGTAAGTTACTATGGCTTTGAAGAAACAGCAGATATTAATAAATTATCAGCAGATATAATTATTAATTCATGTGGAAATAGCTCAAGCAACGGTTTATTCTTTGGTGCTTATGACAGCAGCAAGATAGCTACAGTCGGTATAAGAAAGTCAACAGAATTAAAGCAGATATATTACAAAGGAACAAGTGAACCAGTTGGTGCAGGAAGTTCAGTAACAGGAACAGTTGATGTTGGTACAATGGTACATTTCGAGATGGTAAAGACAGACGAGGGTCTGGTTATATCTGTTACACCGAAAGGACAGAAAGAACAGCAGTTAGTGTACAAGTATACAAGTACAGAGTTGTTTAAGGCAGATAAAGTTGATACAGCAGTATCTTATGGTTTTGTATTAGCCGGAGTTGAGGCGACTATTAAGAATATGAAGTATGAAGCCACTGATGGGAAAGTTCTTTATGACCAGAATAAATGTTACAAGGCAGAAGGAACAGCACCTGAAATAGATACAGTCACAGCGGCAGGTTCAGACACAAGAGAATACATAGATGTAAGCTGGACTAATAAGGTAGAGGCAGACGGAGATGGCTTATATGTACTCGAAGTATCACAGGATAATGGAAGTACATGGAGTAAGGTTGAGTCTGCACTCACAGATACTTCATACAGATATGTATTAAAAGAAGCTGGCAATTACAAGTTCAGGGTAAGCGGAAAGCTTGGTGTTGACGGTGAGATTAATTCATACGTTGAATCAGATGATGTATATATATTGCCCGCACTTGATAAGCCAGTACTTAGTATATCATCAACAAGTGAGAAGATTAACCTTGCATGGGATAAGGTTGATGGAGCAGATACATATGAGGTGTATCGTTATTCATATGATGAAACAAGTGATAATGCTAAGCTTATAGCAACAGTAAGCGATTGTGCTTATGAAGATAGTGATGTTGAAGCTGAGATGCCATACTATTACTACGCTATAGCATATTCACATAAAGATGGCAAAGTTGATAATAATAGTAATCCATCTGAGGCAGTATGGGCAGTACCAAGTGCCGGACATACTGGTGAGTATGTATACGAAGACTCATCAGCAGGACTTACTATAACTAAAAGGTCATATAACACAGTATATGATGGAAAGCTTACACTTGAAGGTGTTGTTGAGAAGCAGTCAACAGTTACATTAAAGATTAATGGAAATGTTGCTGATGAACAGGCAGTAGGCGTTAAGGGAACATTTACATTTACAGATGAAGAGCTTTCAGCGGGAAGAAATGATGTTGAATTACTTATAACAGATAAAGATGGCAATGTAACAAGAGAAACATTTAATTATGTATATCTTACTAACTATAATAAGGTAGTTGATGCCTCATATAAAGGAACAGATGGCGATAAAGTTAATGGTATTCCTACATATAAGACAGTTCAGGCAGCAGTAAATTCAGTTGACAAGTCTAATGAAACAAGAGTAGTTATTCTTGTTAAGGAAGGCGATTATAATGAACATCTTGTTGTATCATCACCTTATATATCTCTTATAGGTGAAGATAGTGAAAAGACAAGAATATATTATGATGTTAATGAACTTGCCGGAGGTGACATGGGTGTGCGTTGTGCAGTACGTATTGTAAGTACAGCACACAACTTTACAGCAGAAAATCTTACATTTGAGAATACATATAACTATCTTGGAGATGGCAGTAAGAGTAATGAGTCAGCAGATGCATTAAGCAATGATGCTGATAACGCTTCATATATTAATGTAAGAATACTTGGTTATCAGGATACATTATGTGCCAATAAGGGTACACAGTATTACTACAAGTGCTATATAGCAGGTAATGTAGACTTTATATATGGTAACGAGCCTAGGGCGTTATTCAATGACTGCAAGCTTGTATTCCGTTATAATGCTAACAAGAATTCAGGTTATGTATGTGCTCCTAAGACTTCAGCAGATGCAGCGTATGGCCTTACATTTTATAAGTGTCAGGTTCTTTCAGAGGACGGCTGCTCAGGTAATAAGTATTATCTTGCACGACCTTGGGGTGCAGATGCGTATATAACATGGATAGACTGCTATATGGGTAAGATTATACGTGCAAATGCAGCTAATCCATATGCAGATATGAGTGGTAATTCAGTTGCCGCAGCAAGATTTTATGAGTATGGAAGTTTTGGACCTGGATATGTTATTAATGCTAACAGACGACAGATATCTAAGAATAAGGCAGATGAGATGATTAAGATTAATTATCTTGGATGGGACCCTTATACAGTATTTAGTGCTGTTGGTATTAATTATGCAGGAAATGTAACAACCAAAGCAGAACAGAAGTATGTAACAACAGAATATATATCAGATACCTACAATGAAAATGATGGCAATGATACAGGACTTTATAAGTATAATGTTGAAGGTTATGCAGCAAGTGCCGGTGTGACTGGTGGCGGCAATCTTCTTGAAGAGTCAAAGAATTACTATAAGGCAGGAAGTGCTGAAGAATTCTTAGATGCGATAAAGAGTGTTAAAGCCAGTGGACGTGCATCAGTTATAGAACTTACAGCGGATATAGCACTTGGCGATAAGGAAGTTGAAGGCTATTCAGAATATAAGTCATTTATAACTGCACATAAGAATTATCCTATTACACATCCGGATCTTATCAGCTCAGGAGTATCTATGTTAAAGCTTGCAGGTATGAGCAATCTTACAATCTATTCTAAGAATGGTGCTAAGATTACACATACATGTATAGATATAACAGGTTCTGACAACATAATTATAAGAAACATTAAGTTTGATGAACTCTGGGAATGGGACGATGAAACAAGTGGTGGATATGACCGTAATGACTGGGATTATATGACTATAGAAAAGGGCAGTTCTAATATATGGATTGACCATTGTACTTTTTATAAGGCATATGATGGCGTTATAGATATTAAGACACCAACAGATAAGAGCAACATAACAATATCATGGTGTGAATTTCTTCCAGCAAGTGATGGTGGAACATTCTTTGATAATATGATGAATGCTATGAAGGCTAATCCGGATGGATATGCATATTATAAGCATTTGCTTGAATCTGGAATGACACATGAACAGATATGTAATTATGCATATGGACAGAAGAAAACACATCTTCTTGGACAGAGCGATGAGGATACATCATCTAAGAATATAACAGTAACATTTGCTAATAACTACTATAAGGATTCTATGGACAGAATGCCTAGATTAAGATTCGGTACAGCACATGTGTATAATTGTATTATGGATGCACAGAATCTTAGGGATTATCGTCTGGATATAGAAAAAACAGCAGGTTCAGAGTATGCACAGAAGATAGTAAGTAATGGTGCTTCATCTAACTGTGGAGCACATATGCTGCTTGAGAACTGTTATATGTCAGGTATGACTAATGTACTTATAAGTGGTAATGGAAGCAGTGCAGCCGGATATATCAATGCATTTAATTCTATATATATGCTTGATGGCAAGCAGGCAGAGTTAAAGGTAGCACTTAACACAGATAAGGCAGGTGAGGTAGCACTTGTTCAGGATAGAGAAGAATTCAAGAATGCACTGCCATATAGTGATTATGTATTATATGCAGCAGATAGTCTGAGTACAGAGGTTCAGCCATATACAGGTGCTGGAAAGCTTAAAGACCTTACAGCATTACAGTGGGAAAGAATATCTTATAATGATTCGCCAATTGTGCATAAAGAACATGTATGGAATGATGGAGAAATATCAAAAGATTCTACATGTACTGAAGCAGGTGAAAAGGTATATACATGTAAGGTGTGTGGAGAAACTAAGAAAGAAACTATAAATGTTCTTGAACATACATGGGATGAAGGAAAGGTAACAAAAGAAGCAACTTGTGATACTGATGGTGAGATATTATACACATGTAAAGAGTGTAATACTACAAAGACAGAAGTAATCAAGGCACATGGACACAGCTACAGCGAGGAATGGACAGTAGATAAAAAAGCAACCTGTGAAGAAGCCGGAAGCAAGTCACATCACTGTACAGCAGAAGGCTGTAACAGTAAGACTGATGTAACAGAAATAGCTGCATTAGGACATAGCTGGGATGAAGGAAAGATAACAAAAGCCCCAACATGTACAGAAGCTGGTGAGAAGACATATACATGTACAAGATGTAATGTTACAAAGACAGAAGCAGTAGAAGCCCTTGGACATCACTATAGTGTAGAATGGACTATAGATAAGGAAGCTACAACCACAGAAACAGGAAGCAAGTCACATCATTGTACAGTATGTGGAGATAGGGCAGACATTACAATAATTCCTATGATTAAGGAAGAAGTTAAGGTAGATATTAAGGTCGAGGTTGTAAAGAAAGAAGACACACCAGATACAAGCATTGAAGGTTCAAAAGATGAAGTGATTAACAGTGTTCTTACAGAAGATGAAATTAAAGCTGTTAATGATGGTGCTAAAGTAGAAGTTTCATTTGATATAAGCAATATCGAAAAGACAGTAACCGACAGTGATAAGAGGCTGATTGACGATAAGCTTAAAGCTGGTGAAAAGATTGGTACAATACTTGACATCGCACTTAATAAAACTGTAGGTGGTAATACAAATAGTGTTCATGAATTAAATTCAGCTATAACTCTTAAGGTTGCAGTTCCAGATAGTATTGTCAATAAGGATGCAGCAATACAAAGAGAGTATGGTGTAATAAGAATTCATGACGGAGTATCAGAAAATATAGATGCTACATACAATGCAGAAGATAATACTATCACATTTGCAACAGACAGATTTTCAACATATGCTATTGTATACAGTGATACAGTAAAGAGCACGGAAGATAATAACAAGCCAACAACAGATGACAATAAGCCAACAACGGGTGATAATAAGCCAACAACAGGCGATAACAAACCAACAACAGATAATAATGAAGCCGCAACAAAGGATAATTCATCAACAGGTATTACAGATAATGGAAGTACAGCCTCTAGTAATTCTGATAAAACAAATGCTATATCAGAAGGTTCATCAGAGACAGTTGATAATGATGTTGCTACAGCAGATACAATGTATCCGGTAGTGTTAGTATGGTTAATGTTTGTTATAGGTTCAGGCGTAACAGGTGTTTTATTACAAAGAAGAAAAAAGAATATGTAATAAAATAAATACAGATTAATTAAAAATTCAAAGATGACAGTTCATTCACATAAGTGTGGTGGGCTGTCATTTTTTGATTTTAATCAAAGCTGATAAATTTTATTATTTGATTATTGTTAAGAGTAATTATTAGATTTTAGTTCTGATTTTACATTGATTTTAGTTGACATAATAAATTACAGATTATAAAATAAAACCGCCGTAAGAGTATTATATACGGCTGCTGATATTATGCAGTATATAAAAATAAAAGTGAGGTGACGGTAATGGACGGGCATGATAGTCCTCAAATAGGGAACAATGACATAGATTATAAGCCGACAAAGCTATTGTCTGCGTTTCTTAAAAGGGCGTGTGCAATAGTCTGTTAAAGTCACATTTTTTCTAATCTTAGTCATTGTTCTTGTCAGAATGAAAGGAGAATAATGATGAATAAGATTCTATCCAATGTAGTTATGCATAAGGATTATAGCAAGGATATTGTTAGAATTCTTAAAAGCAGCAAATCTGATGAAGTAATCCGCAAGAAGTTATCAAAGTATCATGAGAATGATATAGCAGAGGCAATCAAGCTTCTGGACAAAGATACAAGAATAAAGCTTTATAAAATTCTTGGTATTGACTGGACAGCAGAGATTTTTTCATATCTGGAAGATACACCAGAGTATATAGAGGAATTATCTGTAGATGAGGCAGCAGATGTCCTTGAAAATATGGATGCAGATGATGCGGTTGATATTCTTGATAATGTGTCAGAAGAAGAAAGACAGGCACTTATATCACATATGGAAAAGGATGCAAAGGAAGATGTATGCCTGATTTATTCATATGATGATAATGAGATTGGTAGTAAGATGACTACTAATTTCATATGTATACACAACGGACTTACAATAAAAGAAGCCATGAAAGAGCTTGTTTCGCAGGCGGAGGAAAATGATAATGTCAACACAATATATGTTGTTGATGATAATAATAAATATTATGGTGCGATAGACTTGAAAGACCTCATTGTTGCAAGAGAGTACCAGAAGCTTGAGGATATAATAAGTACATCATATCCATATGTATATGCTCACGAAAAGATGAGCGAATGTATCGAAGACTTAAAGGATTACAGCGAAGATTCAATTCCAGTATTAAATAAAGACAAAGAAATAATAGGTGTTATCACATCTTCTGATATCGTAGAAGCGGTAGATGAAGAGATGAGCGATGATTATGCAAAGCTTGCCGGTTTAACAGAGGAGAATGACCTCACAGAGGGTCTTTTTGCAAGTATGAAGAAAAGACTTCCCTGGCTTATTCTGTTACTGTTCCTTGGCATGGGCGTATCATCAGTAGTAGGTATATTTGAGAATGTAGTGTCACAGCTTGCAATTATTGTGTGTTTTCAGTCACTTATCCTTGATATGGCAGGAAATGTAGGAACGCAGTCACTTGCTGTTACAATCAGAGTTCTTATGGATGAAGATATATCAGCTAAGCAGAAGTTTGAATTCGTATTAAAAGAGATGCGCATAGGCTTTGCGAATGGCTTACTGCTTGGTTCTATGGCATTCTTACTGCTTGGAATATATATTATGGTGGTTAAGGGCAAGCCATGGCACTATGCATTTGCAATATCAGGCTGTGTAGGTGCATCTTTACTGCTTGCAATGCTTATATCAAGCCTTATTGGCGTGCTTACACCAATGTTCTTCCATAAGATAAAGATAGACCCTGCTGTAGCCTCAGGCCCACTTATAACAACAATCAATGATCTCGTTGCTGTTGTAACATACTATGGACTGGCTGCTGTTGTGCTTATTGGGATGCTGCATATAACTGGGTAATTGTTATGTATATAGTGAATATGCACTAATACCTTTTGATATGAAAGCGGTAAAAGTGCAGACAAAAGAACAAAAATATATAATAAATGATTATGAAGAACATTAAAAGAATATTTGTAAAATACTTAAAAA
>ERZ791575.598-NODE-598-length-15825-cov-6.593088_pt1 | contig 15825 bp, 14 predicted proteins | sample MGYA00509970_ERZ791575 | MGnify/ENA primary metagenome ERZ791575 (study PRJEB30046, sample SAMN00791935) | human gut metagenome | study: EMG produced TPA metagenomics assembly of the A metagenome-wide association study of gut microbiota in type 2... | reverse complement strand
TATATTATATTTTTTATGAAGATTATTGTACCATTCCTAGCACCGCCGCTGGCGTTGGTCTGCCCAGCTCCACAGACCAAGCGCACTTGATAGTTATTTCTTGATGAAATAACTATCTTAAAACAGTGCTTTATAATGAGTATAATAGTCCCCCTTCTCCATCGGTTCCCCCAAGGGAACCCCTTTTTTTTCCGGTGTATTAGTAACATCCGTTCCTTTATGTTCACTATAATGTACTTTCTGAATTCTTTGCTTCGGTTTGCTATGTGCATCATAGCAGCTTAAGTAATATATAAACAAGAGCCGTTCCTTAATTCTCCTTCGCCATTGCAGGCTCAGTCCGATTACCACTTAAACTCTTGTTTATATATTACTTAAGCTGCTATTTAAGATGCACGCAAACCCGAAGAAGCAAAAAACTCAGAAAGTACATCATAGTAAACAGAAAGGAATGATAACGATGAAATACACCTACAAAAAATCTATACGCGCCCCTCCGAAGGCTTCAAAATCTTGAAAGTACATATTTTTTAAAGGAGATTTGAGTTATGATAACATTAGAAAAAATTATTGAAGAATTAAACAATAGAGGATATAACGCAGAAAGCCATAATGTGGTTAAGAACAATATAACTTATAGAGCTATTATGATTAAAAATGGCGAACAAGTTATTCCAGTTATATATGTGGATAAAATTATAGAAGAAGCAGAATTTAATAATTGGAAACTTGAAAGAGTTATTGAAGAAATTCTTGCTACATATACATATGAGTATGAGTATGGACAATTATTTAAGCCAGAATTTAAACAGTTTTTAAACAAAGATTTTATATTAAATAATGTATATGTTGGTATGCAAAGGATTAGCAATGAGGATATTATTAAGTGTAGAATTAAAGAGTTTCCTGATTTAGAGGCATATATATATGTTAGAAATTCTACTGAAGATAATGTATATTATACAAGTAAGTTGCCCAATAAGACTTTAGATATATATAATATTAATGAAAGTGAATTATGGAAGAAAGCATATAACAATACTTTTAATGAAAATATAATAGAGTCGATTTTTTCATTAATGAGGGATGAGTATTACACTGAATTTGACGAGGATGTACAAAGATATTGTCCTTTATATGTTGTATCAAATTCAAGTCGTATAAGAGGCGCAGCAGCTATACTTAATAAGCCATTATTAAAGAAATTTGGAGAGGAACATAGTTGTAAAAAAGTTATTGCTATTCCGAGCAGTATTCACGAATTTATTATTCTTCCTTATGACCCTCTTATTAGTCTTGATGAAATTACAGATATGATAAAGCAAGTAAATGTAGAATGTGTTGAGCCAGAAATACAGTTATCTGACAGGGCTTATATATTATCCGTTTAGTGTATGCGGTGTTATTCGTAGCACCAAGATAAAGTTTGTATGTTAAAACCGGATATAGCTGGCTATCAGCTATATCCGGTTTCCTTTTTACTTATTAATGAGTTTTTCAGCTTTGGTTAAAGATTGTTCTATACTTTTTTTAGCATCTATAATTTTGGCATAATCTTTACGTGAATAAGCTTTGTTTTTAGAAGCTTCACACTTTTTAATAAGCTTTACAATATCATTGAATTCTTTAGTAAAAAAATCTTTAGGTAAATAGTATTCATTTTCTGTTAATAAATCTATTGTTCTTTCTTTTTTTGGTTTAAGAGTTGCTTGTTGAGCTTTATCGTGATGTGCAATTTCTTCTGCCTGAGAAACAGTTACTTCATTGTTATTAAGACGTTCTTTGAGTTCCTCTGAAGCATTATTGCGAATATAATCCATTTTGCCAACTTGTGCTGGAGAGATATTCATATCATTTGCTATTAAGTTTCTTATTTTATCTGATAATACATATCCATTATTCTTAGCTTCAGTATAAATTTTCACTAAGTCTTGATATTGATTATATCTATCACTTTCAGTCATATTTCGTTGCGTAGAATTTGTGATATGTATAAGATACTTTTCTTTGCTATCTGCGGACACAGGAAGCTTAACATCATTAATATCTGTTATAGAACAAGGAACGATTTTAAATTTATCATCTTCTTTTGCCAGTTCTTTAAGAGCTGTAAATCTTCTATGACCAGTAAGAAGTTTATATTTTCCATCGGGTAATCTCATTACATCTAAATTTTGCTTAAGTCCTACTGTTTTAATTGAGTCAATTAATTCGTCTATGTCATTGAGAGAATAATTGTTTTTTTCATTTTCGATTATTTTATCTATTGGAATATTTATAATTTCAAGACCTTCTTTTAATTCAAGCGATTTAGAATTTAATAAACCTTCTCCTATTCCGAGGGAATTCATAAAAGAATTGTTAAATTTAGCCATTTTGTGCTCTCCTTATACTGTGAATTTAAAAAAAATCAACACGGATGTATACATCCGTGTTCTTTTCGTGCTATTAATAGCACGAAAAGAAAAGTGTATGCGGTGCTATTTGTAGCACCAAGATAAAGTGTATGCGGTGCTATTTGTAGCACCAAGATAAAGTGTATGTGACACTATTTATAGCAATATTATTAATGTTCAACGATATATTTAGTTAAAGCTAAATAATCTTGAGTGACTTTATTTTTACAATTATTGTCTGCAACTAACAAAGGAATTTTTGTATAGCTAAGTTCTTCAACAAGTTTAGATTTAGATATTTGAACTGGAATAATCATATCTGCTATTAAACTTGAAATAATATTGTATGTTGTTTTAGATATATTTTTTTGTCCTTCCCAGACAGTAAAAAAACAGCCAGCAAGTTTAAGTTTGTTGTTGTAAGAGGATACTGTTTTCACTAGCTTACGTGCTATACACATACCGGTAGCACTCCAAGCATCACATTTTAAAGGTATATATACTTCATCACTTGCAACAAGTGCATTAATATTTAATATATTGATAGAAGGACTGCAATCAATTAGGCAATAATCATATTCATTTGCAATCTTATCAAGATGAGTTTTCAATCGGAATTGTTGTGGAGTACGAATATCAGCCTTTAACCTTTCCTCACACTCTGATAATGTCAAAAGTGCTGGAATAATATCTAAATTATCATAATCGGTTTTTTTAATTGCTTCGTGAATGTCAAGTTCACTATTCATTAAAACATCTTCAATCGTTTTGTCTGATGAATATTGCGGTATGTCCTTTAACAAATTGACAAACAAATCTAAAGCTTGAATTGAACTGAATAAACTAGAACAATTACCCTGAGGGTCAATATCTATCAGTAAGACTTTTTTATTATACGCAGCACTTAGCATATGTGCTACTGTTGCTGTTGAGGCAGTTTTTCCAACGCCTCCCTTATTGTTTAAAAAACTAATTACTCTCATTTGAAGTCCTTTCTGTGCTATTAATAGCACCCTTTAATGTTATTTTGAATTGAGAAGAGTAAGTGCTATAAATAGCACTAAAAAATATATTTCTTCTAGGTGCTATTGTAGCACTGGGGAGGGGAAATTACAAGATTTTTTTCTCAAAAATTGAAAATTTTAGAGAAAAAAAAGAGCATAAGGAAAATATGAAATCACATTTGTGATTTGTTTGGCAAAGCCAAACTATTTTATGATTTCATTAAATTAAAAATATACGTATTTTTAAGGTATTAAATATTGATATTAACTTAATCTTAATGTATAATTCAGGTATAAAATATTAATGTGAAATTATATAGGAGAACTTATATGAATGTGACTATTAGAAATATTGATGCTGCGGTTGTAGCAAAATTGAATGAATTAGCTAAAAAGAGAGGAATGAGTAGAGAAGAATATCTGAGGATGTATCTTGAAAATTTAGCTGTACTTGAAGATATGAAAAAGCTTGACCTTAAATACAGTGAACTTGTTAATGAGATAGCTGTTGTTATTAATAATAATACTAAAGAATTGCAGAATATATATAATTTGTTAGATGAATACAAGAATAATAGAAAGGAGCTTTAATATGGACGATAAAGATAAAAAAGTTAAATTAGATATTACAATAAGTCAAAGTACAAGAGAATATATTGACTATGTAAAGAAAGAACATAATCTAAGGTCGTTATCTCAAGCTGTTGATTATATTGTTCAACAGGAAAGAAAAAATGATAATGTGGACGTTCTTGCTGATAGAATATTAGAAAAGCTGAAAGATAAATATGAAAATATGTTTACAAGAATTCGACTGGGAGTAAATACGGCGGATAAAAATAGTCAGATTATGATAGAGATACTTAATAGTATGATATATTCACTAGGTGTTAACCAGTGCTATGATACAGATATAATTAAGACGGATGTTGTAAGAGATAGTGAAAATATTATTAAGAATAGAATTGCTCATTATAAGCAAATAAAAGACAGTAAGAGCAAATAATATATTGGTGCTATTAGTAGCACTAAATTAATTTTAGTTGGTGCTATTAATAGCACCGGAGGTTATATGGGTAATAATGATATCAAGGCGGGGGTAATATTAAAAAGTCGTTTTTGTAGTGCAGGTAAAACATTCCAAAGTTATATTGATTATATTAATAGAGAAGAAGCTGCAAGAAATAATGTAATGAACAAATTTAATTTATACAATGACTATATGAATAATCCAGAAAAGACACTTGGATTATTTACGGCTGATAAAGATACCTTGACATTAGATGAAAAAAATAAATATAAAGATTTATTTCAGCAAGCAGAGGAAAATGGTTCATTAATGTGGCAACATGTTATATCATTTGATAATCGCTGGTTAGAAGAGCAAGGCATATATGATTCTAAAACAAAAACTGTTAATGAAATTAAATTAAGACAGCTCACAAGATTAGCTATGAATAATCTTGATAAAAATAGTCCATATGGAAAAGAGCTTGTATGGACAGCAGCAATTCATTTTAATACAGATAATATTCATATACATATTGCGCAGGTAGCTCCGAATTGGACTGGAGAAGAAATGAGAGGTAAAATCAAGCTATCCTCATTGAATAAGGCAAAATCGGTTATTATCAATGACCTCATTAGTAAACGTCCAGAGCATCAATTAATTAATGATATAATAAGAAAAAATATAGTGGAAACAAAAAGACATAATGATATGTTTAATGATAAAACATTTAGGGATATGTTTTTTGATGTTATGAGTAAATTACCTCAAGATGATAGGAGAGTTTGGAATTATCGTTCTAAGCCAATTAAAGATGTAATTCCAGATTTGGATAAATTATCAAAATATTATCTTGAAAATTATCATAAGGAAGATTTAGAGGATATAGAAAAAATGCTTGATAAATTAGATGAAACATATAAAACAGCTTATGGTGTAGGTAAGACGAAACGTTCTTATAAGGAAAACAAGACTAAAGATTTATATTATCGTGTTGGTAATGCTATGTTGAAGCAAATGAGAGAATATGCTGCTGAACAGGAAAAATTGAATTATGAAAGGGTAAAAAATGAAGGCATACAATTACGAGAAAAACAATTTAGACAATCTAATAAGAATATGATTTATTTGTCAGGACAAAATTCTATTAAAAATCTTGTAAATATAACGAATATATTTGTTAGTGACCAGTTGCAAAAATATAAAGATGAATTATTATATGAGTTAATGCAGCAGGAAATTAAAATGAAAGAGCATCAAGTTGAACCTGAATAAGTAAAATTGTTTTAAGTGCTATTAATAGCACCAATAGTTTAATAAGAAAGTGCTATTAATAGCACCACGGAAAACAGATATTTAATCAATATCTGTTTTTTTTTGGCTTGGAAATTATTGAAATCGTGAAACATAAGTTTTACGAAAAAAATAACAAAAGAAAGGAGATTATACAATGGACAAAATTGGTGCAAAAATATTGATGCTATGTAAAGAATTTCAGGCTCAGGGATATGTATTAATTACAGTAGGCTGTATTGTAATTGGTGTAATTTTAGCTATGTCCGAAGATGGCACTGAAAAGTTAAAGAAAAGGCTTCCCTTTATTGTAATAGGATGGATACTTTGCCTTGGAGCCGTTAGTTTAGGCTCGCAATACGCAGGTTCGTTGAAATTTTAAAAATGAGAAAAAAGCAAAGAAAGCCAATAGAACATAATATTTTAATGAGTAATATTCACAAATTAGGAGAAAAGAAATTTGTGAAAATTATATCTGTAATATTTTTCTTTGCATTTTTCCTTGTGTGTAATTATATCATTAATATAATTGCAAATGCGTTGCACAATAATTTTCACAATATCTTATCGCTCACGAATTTATTTATTATTCGCTTTAGATATATTCGTGAGGATAAGGTAGTTAGATTCTTTTATTTAGTATTTTTACTGCTTGACTTAATTGCGACAGCAAGACTTGCCTTTGGATTAAGGACAAGCTTTTATGATATGAATGTAGGACAAAAGGGTTCATCTTCATTTTCAACGATAGATGAAATTAAGGAACAATATAAATGTATTACAACTTCGGCATCCGAATATGCCGGAGCCGGAGGCTTTCCAGTAGCTATGATTGATGGATGTTTCTATATAGACACCTCTAATACAAATTGTTTAATAATTGGTATGACACGTTCCGGAAAAGGCGAAATGTTTGTAAGAAGCTTAATTGATATATTAGCGAGGTCAGAGGAAAAACCTTCAATGGTAATTAGCGATTTAAAGTTTGAACTTGTTTGTAGTTCATATGAAGAGTTAAAACGATTAGGATATATACCTCTTTTTTTAAATATAGAAAATCCAGAAATGGGAATACAATTTAATCCTTTAGCATTAGCAGTAAAAACATATTTGGAAGGTAATATTGATGATGCCGAATTGTTATGTAACTCTTTTGCCTATACAGTATACAAAAAAAAGGAATCTAATGATGATAATGGTTTTTTCTTATCAAATGCAACTCACGCATTATCGGCTTTAATTATAGCTCATATAGATGATTGTGATTTAGCTGACAGAAGAGAAAATGCAAAGACTTCAATGCTCTTTTTAAAAGCACAACAGGCTTATGAAGAACTTGAATATGAAGAAAAAAACGAAGCCAGAATAAATTGGAATAGTAATAAACCAGAACTATATACAGTAAAAAATATTAAAAAGTTTATGTATATACCTTCAGATGAAAAATTTGTTGCTACACACGAAAATATTAAAAAAGTAACAGTATCAGGAATATGTCATACATTTAGTGATTTGGCTCAAGAATGGATTGATAATAAAACAACAAAATTGGATATGTATTTTCGTAATCGTCCACAAAATGATAAGGCTAAATATATATATGCATCTATTAATGTTGCAGGTGGAGAAAGAACGAAAGGTTCTATATTCTCACAAGCCCTAACAGAATTAGATTTATATAATTATAACAATATAATCAAATTGACTTCTAAATCTACGATAGACTTAGATGAATTAGGTTTTGGGGATAAACCAGTAGCGCTTTTTATTGGTGTGCCATATTATGACAGGTCAAAAGATTCGATTGTATCTACATTAGTGGACCAAATATTTTTTGCTAATGCAAAAAAAGCATCTACTCAGAAGGATAGAAAAACTAAAAGAAGAATATTTTTTAATATAGATGAAGCTGGAAATTACACAATTCCAGACATTACAAGTAAAGTATCGGTTGGATTAGGCATTGGGTTAATATTTACTATGTTTTTTCAGTCGTATTCTCAGATTGAAACTGCTTATGGAGAAAAAGAAGCTGAAACAATTAAAGGTAATATGGGAAATCAGGTATATATTCAAACGTCAAGTATGGATACGGCAAAGACGTTTTCAGAGTTATTAGGTCCAGAAACAATAACAACACTTAACAGAATTGGTAAGAAAATGGATTTAAACAAGTCTTTTACAGAACAGCAGGAGGAAAAATCATTAGTATCACCAAATGAATTAATGGAACTTTTGCCAGGTGAAAATATTGTAAAAAGATTTATGAAGAGGACTGATTTAGCGGGGAATAAGGTTAAACCCAAACCTATATTTAATTCTGAAAAAAATGGGACTTCTTTTAAATATGCATATGAGTATCTCAATGATAGATATCCAATGAATAACAGTATTTATGATTTAGGTATTGAACCTATATCAGATTCTATACCAGCAAATTATAACTATAATATATCACTCAATAAAGCAGCATACGAAAAAACAAAAGAGATGCTTGAGTCACAATCAGATGATGAGCTTGCAGCATTAAGTGATGAAGATTTGAAAGAATATTCAAAATTGAAAAAGTACTATAAATTTGACCAGCAATTAAATGATATTCCAAATTTTAAAAATTTTATTGATGAAGCAAGAAAAATAGGCATTAAAGTCAAAGAAGATATGTTGTTATGTGACTATATTAATACAGTGGTAATGAGTGATTTATTGTTAGAACAAAAATTAAAATTGATAAATATAAAAATGATTGAGGATATGTAATGTATAAAACAATAATTACTAGCAATAGTGAATATTTTTTACAAAGTAGTATCTGGATGGATATAATTCGTTCTATTTTGTGGTATATTGTTAAATTTTTGGGAGTGTTATCAGATGCAGCAGAGTCAGTTTTTAACGAAACATATAAGTTAATTAATTTTACAGATGCACAGATTTTTAAAAATCTTGTTACAAAGTTTTCAGTTTTTATTGTTCCAATTTTAACAGTTAGCTTTATTGCTATTGGATTAATGCTTACATTTAGTGAGAAAAAGCCGCCTGTTTTAAAAAATATTGTGATAGGCCTTGCTATTATATATGTTATGCCACAGATAATCACATATTTCAATGAAGGATTAATAGCAGCAAAAAATGACTTACTTAGTAACTCTATGACAAATCAAATTGTATTAAGTAATGTAAGTGATTTATCTTATATTGCTAATCAAGGTTTTAAATTTGACTCGACTTTAGCTGATACGTGTAGCAATCCAGAGGCAGCTATAGATGCTATAGATGTAACAACACATCTTAATCCTAAAAAATTCAGTGGTGATGCTAAAGAAGTATTTAGTCATTATATGACTATAAATGAACTGGGAAAAGTTGATTGGGAGGAATTTGATAAAAAAGGAATGTTCGATATTTTCGACCCATCATTTTATTATAGATATTCTATTCATTATTTTCAATTATTTTTATATCTGCTTGCAAATATTATTATATTTATCTTTAGTGCGTATGCAGTAGTAAGAATGATATACGAAATTATTACAGCACGTATAATGGCTTGTATACATTCAATGGACTTAGCAAGTGGTCAAAAAACAATAAAAATATTAGAGTACTTTTTTCAAGCGTATATAATACTTCTTTTTATTCCAACATTATTAAAAGTGTATTTGCTAATTATGTCTTATACAAATACAAATGTAAGTAATGGAATAGTAAGGGCGATTATTATTTTTATGAGTGCTCTTGTAGTTGTAGATGGACCATCTATTATACAAAAGATTTATGGATATGATTTAGGAATGAGTCAGGGAGCATCTAAGGTAATGTCATTTATGCGCCTCGTTCAACAGCAAAGAATGCAGCATCATATGATGCAAAGTGCAAAAAGTAGAAGAGAAGCAAATGCACTTAATAAGAGAGGTAGCTTTGGTTCTAGTGGTAGTGGTTCTAACAGTTCAAATTCAGAACCAAATGTTGATAAATCTTCAAGTTCAACTAATTATACAAAAGAACCTGACATTAATAATCAATCTGACACAAATAATAGCTCCACAAATGAAAAACGAAAAGGTGGAGGAGCTATGAGTGAGCCTAATATAAAAGATAGTTCTACAGAAAATAATAATATAAAAGAACCTAATATTAATAGTGATAACGCATCTATTAATAAGGAAGGAGTAGCAAAGCCGGAGAGTGGAATAGCTGGAACAAAGACAGTACAGGAGCCAAGCGGCAAAGCAGCGGCAGACGTAAATAATGTAGGTATTAATAAGGAAGGAACAGCAAAGCCGGAAAGTGGAATAGCTGGAACAAAGGCAGTACAGGAACCAAGCGGAAGAGCAGCAACAGACGTAAATAATGCAGGTATTAATAAGGAAGGAACAGCAAAGCCGGAAAGTGGAAGAACTGGAACAAAGGCAGTACAGGAGCCAAGAGGCAGAGCAGCGACAGGCGTAAATAATGCAGGTATTAAGGAAGGAGCAGCGAAGCCGGAAAGTGGAAGAACTGGAACAAAGGCAGTACGGGAGCCAAGAGGCAAAGCAGCGACAGATGTAAGTAGTGCAGATATTAATAGAGAAGCAACAGCAAAGCAAAGTATTGTAAGTAAAACGGCGCAGTCGAAAGCTTCAAAATCCGTAGGAACAAATCAGCAGTCGGATAATAGCATTAACAAGACAGCTAATAAAAAGAAAACGGGAGAATTAGCTGGCAAATCACAAGGAAAGAAAAGAACGAATAATCCAATTAATAATATACTAGAAACAGAACAAAATAATGTCTTTAAGACTGGAGAAATGAATAATGAATGATAAGTATATAGTTGTTAATAATATAAATGCTGGAATTAAGTTATCAGAGAGTAGTCGATTTTATTTAAGCGATATTTTAACAATTATTATAATGATGTTAATTGCATTTCTTTTTCAAAATTTTATTTTCACGCCTCTACAATTAATTTTTGTTATTTACAATGCGATTGTAGGGGCGTGGATGACCGCAGAAGTAAAAAGTAATCCAAAACTTAAAAGATGGAAAGCTATGTACCTAATGATTATAGCAGATACATCTGTAATTTATGCATTATCAAATTTATCACAAGTAGATAGAACAAAAAGAATATTAGAGGACCTAAATGAGCAAAAAAATAAAAAACAATATACTAAAGATAATACCAATACGTACATATGATAGAACTAATGAATGTTATGTATATGAAGATGGAACAATTCTTGATATTGTAGGAATTAGATGTAAAGACCTTAATATTCAATCTAGCGATGAATTAGAAAGAGATATGCTTCAGTTAACGCAATTTTTTTCTACATTTAAGGATGATATTAAAATTATAAGTATTAATATTCCAACCAACTGTGAGCAACAAATAGCTTATACACAAAAAAAAATAGATAATTGTAAAAATGGTTATCGTAAACAACAGTTAAAAATTAAATTACAAGAGCTTGAATGGGTGCAAAAAAATCGTCTTACGAAGGAATTCTATATCGAATATTATAGCAGAGATTTAGAAGAACATAGAAAGCAGGCGCTTCTTATAGCACAAAGTTTAAGTAGTCAAAATTTACTTGTCAAAATAAATAAAAAAGAAAAAGATATTGTATTAATGAAAATGGGTAATAAGAATATTAGAGCTTAATTTTACACAGATGTATACATCTGTGATGAGGTAATTATGAAACTTAAAAAGTACAAGAACAAAGAAAAAAAACAAAAATTAAAGTATGAATTAGAATTATTAGAATTTATTCAACCACAGGGTGGTATTAAATTTGGAATGGATTTTTGTCGTACTGGTACAGGCTATGAAGCGTGTATTCAAATATTTAAATTTCCTACATATATATATAGTCATTGGTTATCAGATGTATGTTATTTTGAAGGAGCTATTACAACTATTGATATTCATACTGAAAACGATGAGGATGCATTATCTAATATTTCTAAGAGTATGAAAGAGTATAGAGGTCGTGCTGGAGCTGAAAAAAATGATACTGGAATTTCCGATGCTGTCGATGAGTATGGAGATTTATCAAGTCTATATGAAACTATAAAAAGAATGAGCAGAACACTCAAATCAGTTGTAGTAAGAATATATTTCAGTGCGCCAACAAAAGCAGAGTTAGAAAAACGTCAGGAACAAATTCTAACTAAGTTAGATGATTATAAAGGTGCAATAATGTTAAATGAGCAGAAATATGAATATCAGTCAATGTTTTTGCCATATATAAAACAGCAGTTGTTACCAAATACTCGACAAGGAATACCAATAATTGATGAGGCGATTGCTGCAGGTGACCCATTTCACTTTGCCTCTTTAAGTGACCCTAACGGATTATATATAGGTAGTACGTCTTGCGGTGGTTCTGTTATGTTTAACCCTTTTTTTAAGTCAGCAGTTAGAACATATTATAATATTCTGATATTAGGAAATATGGGGTCTGGTAAGTCAACAATATTAAAAAAATTATCATTTAATGCTTTTTTACTTGGTGATTTTGTACGTTTGTTTGATGTTGTTGGTGAATTGAAGTATATGGCGGAAGTATGTGGCTGGACAACTATTAATTTGGATGGAACAGATGGAATTTATAATATGTTTCAAATTCTAAAGGTAGATGAAGATGAGGGAGTTTGCTGGTCCAGACATTCGGCTAAACTAGCATTAATCTATGAAATTCTTGCACAAGAACATAATTCGCAGGAAATAATTTCATTTAATAAAGCAATTAAAAATATGTATATAAGAATGGGTATATTACCAGAGGTAATGGATGGTTCAACTCAAATAACTAATTATAATCCAAATCAATATCCGACTATGTCAGATTTTATTGCTAGTTTAGATTATGAAATTGATAAAATCAAACAACAAGAGCCATCATCAAAGGCTGAGGAACAGTTATATATTAATGAGGCGGTACGACTTTCTAATATTCAAAGAATATTTATTGATGTTAAAGATAACTATGGAAATATGTTAGATGGATATACATCTATAGATAATATTATGGATACACAAGGAGTTGTATTTAATATAAAAAATATAGCAGCTTTACCAGCACATATTGCTAATACAATTTTGTACGAAACATTATCTATGTGTTGGGATAACTGTACACGAAATGGACTTGTAATGAAGCAGCTTTATGAAGAAGGTAAATGTTCTCTTGATGAAGTTGTACACTTTTTAATAACTTTTGATGAAGCACATAAGATTATGAATACACGTTTTCCAGTAGCATTACAGCAATTAACAAATATGCAACGTGAAATGCGAAAAGTGTTCGGTGGATTATGTTTAGCTACGCAGTCAATTAGTGAATGTATTCCTGAAGGTGCAGATGATGAGAGTATTCATTTGATTAAAGATTTGTTTTCATTTAGTAATTATAAATTTATCGGCAAGCAAGATGAGAGTTTGAAAGGAACATTGAAAAATGCGTTTGGTAGTACATTGAGTGATAATGAATATAAACGTATTCCACAACTTGAACAGGGAAATTTCATTTTGTCAATTCAAGGTGATAGGAATATAGAGTTTAAAGTATATGCATCTGAAGATGAGCTTAATCTTTTTAGAGGTGGAGCTTAATGGAAGAATTTGCGAAAAATAAAAGTACTATTATAAAAATATTAAAAAAAGTTCTTAAAGCTATAATTGGTGTGTTTATTGGTACTAATGCAGGCATAGTTATGCTAATGATAATGGTTGTTGTAATTGTAATAGCAAGTAATAATTTTTCTTCATCGGCTGTATATACAACATTTTCTGAAGATGTTGAAGCCTACAGGTCTATAGTACTTAATCAATGTAAGAAGGAAAATATTGAATATTATGTTGATGTTGTATTAGCAATTATGCAGGTATCAACGGGTGGCCAAGGAGAAGATGTAATGCGCTCATCTTGTAAAGAATATAACACTCTTTATGGTAAAGAAGATGATGATATTACAGATGCTGTATATTCAATCGAATGTGGAGTCAAGGAAATTAAAAAACTAATTGATATGTGTGATATTCAAGATTTGTATGATACATCTAATCTTCAGATTATGTATCAATCATATGAATATAACAGAGATTATGTAGCTTATGCTTATGATAATGGCGGATATAATTCAGATTCAGCTTATGAGTTTGCTTTTGATAATGATATTAATAATAGAAATGAAAATTTTGCAATTAGTGTAAGTATGTATATAGATATTCTTACTGGAGGAATAAGGGAATTTAGTGACCCATTAGCGATATATTCAATAATTAAAAATTATGATGATGATTATAAGAAAATATTGTATAAGGGTGTGCGACAACAACCAGTTTTAAGTGCATCGTCAGGAACAATAATCAAAATTGAAGATAAAATTGATTATTACAGAATAGATGTAGCATATCAAGATTATATAATCCACTATAATTATGTATCAAATGTTAATGTGGAAGAAGGACAAGAAATTAATAAAGGAGATAAACTTGGAACAGTAACATTTATTAATGAATATGATGAATACGTTATGGAATTTTCAATGGAATTATCTGAAGAATATGTCAATCCTAATGATTATCTTAATAAATTAATGATTGATAAGCAGGAGCTTACAGAGGAACAAATTCAAGAGGGTGTAAATGTATCAGCATATGCTAAATCTTTAATAGATGTAATACCTTATGTAGAAGGTGGAACGGATATTAATGGCTGCGATGAAATAGGATTAATAAGAGCAATGTATACATATTGTAATGGATATGAGAATAGTGAATACACATCACTTCCAACAACATATGAAGATTTAATTAATAGTAGTTATGTTAGTTATAAGCTTGATAAAACTGCGTATATAAGACCACACGTATTATATGAGGGAGATATCATTATTTACAAAGATAATGATGGAAATTACTGCGATGCTGGAATTTATGTAGGAAATTCAAGAATTGTACATATGAATAAAGAAACAGCAGAAATGAGATTTTATACTTATATGGAGCCGGCATTAATGATAAGAATTGTGGGACATACACCTAGTGGAATGTTATGGCCGCTTCCCGGTTATACAAGAGCAAATATATCATCAGAATTTTCACCCAATAGGATTAATCCGGTTACAGGTGTTAATGAGTCTCACAATGGAACAGACATAGCAGCTCCAACAGGAACAAAAGTTGTTGCAGCAAGAGCAGGAACTGTAATAGAAGCTAATTATAATTCTGGAGCTGGATATCATATTGTAATTGACCACGGGGACGGGATAAGAACATATTATTTCCATTCAAGTGAACTTATAGCTAGTGAAGGCGATGAAGTAAATGCAGGAGATGTGATTATGCTAGTTGGGTCAACAGGGCAGTCAACGGGACCGCACTTACACTTTGGTATAACAGTAAATGGTGAATGGGTAGATGCTATGGATTACTCATATTCAGGAGAAGAATAAAGGAGGCTATATGAAAAAATGTATAGGTGAATTTGGAAAAAAAGGATGTTTTAGATGTAGCTGTGTTTCAGAGTGCGTAAAAAAAAGAAAGGAGCTTCTTAGTGCTAAAGAAAATAAAAGCAATAGTAAAGACAATAAGGGGTAGTAGTAATCATAAGATGATTATAAATCTTACTATTATTTTTGTTGGGTATTTATTTTTCTTTAATTCTAAATTTATATTTAATGAAAAGGAAAATTTGAAGAATACTGCGATTAATACACAATTAGAACTTGGCAATCGTATAATAACTCTTGCAAAATGGGATTATTGTCCGGAAGATGCTTTGATGGAAGTTGAATTTGACATAGTTAATAAAGATTATGATGGTAATGATGTATATGAGTTTGATGTTATTGATAATAACGAACGAATATATATATCAGAAGTTATATTATCATCACCTACCATTAATGTACTAAGAATATATGATGTTCCAGAAGACTTTGAGTGTATGAGAATAGCAGTAAATGTTGCTAACAATGATGATATTGTCAAATATTATGCAGATGCAGCTCTTATCAATAGAGTTGATAATATAGAAAATTACGATGATTTTAATAGTTATTATGTAAATAAATTAAATAAATATATAGATAATTATGAGAATAATAAGCAAGAGGTAATAAATAG
>ERZ791575.578-NODE-578-length-16119-cov-2.525523_pt1 | contig 16119 bp, 11 predicted proteins | sample MGYA00509970_ERZ791575 | MGnify/ENA primary metagenome ERZ791575 (study PRJEB30046, sample SAMN00791935) | human gut metagenome | study: EMG produced TPA metagenomics assembly of the A metagenome-wide association study of gut microbiota in type 2... | reverse complement strand
GTTTTTGCGGTGATGGTGATATAGAGATTTCGCTCCGTCCATCCGTCATCATCGCCACTGCTGGGATGGTGAATGACCTCGATGCGGTGTGCAATGGTGGTCATGTCCCAAAAGACCGCTTTCAGGCGCGCAATGCGGTCGGTGTCCATGGTGGCCACGTCCGCGGCATCCGCATCGTTACTGCCTGCCACCTTCACCGCGAACACCGCCAGCACCTCCACCCAATCGGCAGACTGCCCGGTCACGGAGATGGAGTCGTAGCTGTCCGCTGTTTGCAATTCCTCCAACCGCTCGTTATACTCATAATTGACCTGCGCCACCGCAGCGGAGATCGGCACAACGCCCGCCTCCCGGCTCTCGTTGGAAAAGAGGATACCGAAGGGGGACGCCACGATTGCCGCCACAAGGATCACCGTCAGTATCAGCACCAGCACCACCGCACCGCCGCCTGCCGACAGGATCGAGCTGACCGCAGATGCCACACCCCGGCCCATGGCCTTTATCGCCTGCACCGCTGTTCCACTCAGCTTCTTTGCGGCATTTCCGCCGTTCTTTACAGAATCCTGAAGCATCGCCCGCTGTGCTTTTCTCTGCGCCGCCGCCCTTGCGCGGTGCGTGATGATTGCATTGTTCGGCGCTGCGTGGTCAGTTGGTCGAACACGCATGGTGCGCGTGGCCTTGGTCATGGCCTGTCCGCTCTTGGGGGCAGGACTGCCCTTGGCCGATGCCCCCGAATTGCCTTTCTGCGGAGTGGTCATTGTACCTCCACGGTCGGACGGTGGAGGTACAATGTGCCGCTCTGCTGTTTTTTTCTCGGCAAGGTTCCGCCGATAGGCGGCTTTTGCGTCCTGCGCAGCTTTCTGCCGCCCACGCTCCTGCGGGGCGGCTTTTGCGTTTTTTGTACCTTCGCAATTTTGCGGAAAAACAGTCCGGTTTCCGACTTCATTTCGTGCAGCGGTTTGTACCGGAGAAAAGGCATATTCCATCGGCGTGTCGATGAAAACATTTTCCGAACCGATCGCCCTGTCTGGTGTTTCTGCTGCGCTATGAGTTCTTATCGCATTCTCTTTACCCTGTCTCAGCTTTCCTCGGTAGTGCTTTATCATGCGCCGCGAGGCATCCGCCGCCCCAGATGCGCCACGGCGCATATTTTTCTCCACGCGGTCGGTAGCATAGCGGACGGGGTCGCGGCTTTCCGGCTCTTTCTCTTTCTGCCGCTTATCCATGTGCTGTTTCAGAAGGGAATCGGCGTCTTTAGGCGCGGGGTTCTTCAGCTTTGCCTTTGGCGTGTCCATGCCGGGTTTGATCTTCAAGTCCCGCATGGCGTCACTCCTCACCGGGGCGTGTTGACATTAGGCGGTACAGTTCTGTATTTTTGGGCAGCTCATTGGCGAAAGGCACGATGGCCCCGCCTACCTTGATGAGCCCGTGGCCGGCAGGGGCATTGTCCACATAGCTCATCTGCGTATCCGATGCACCCAGCAGTCGGGCAAGCTGCTCCCGGTCGGTGGTAGCCTGATTGAGCATCAGCAGGAACTCGGAGTTTGCGAACATCATACGCGCCGTATTGGACAGCAGACATTCCTCCACATTCTGTGTAATGCCGGTGAGCGTCGCACCATATTTGCGGAACCGCTTCCAGCACTTGTAGAGGAATTCGCTGCTGTAATTGGTAATGCTGTGTCCGCTGCCGCTCCCGTTGGCGAAAAACAGATAGATCTCGTCGATGTAGACATGGGTGTATTTTCCCTCTCTGCGGTTCTGGATAACGCGGTTGTAAATGGCGTCCAGCATCACCAGCAGGCCCACCGATTTCAGATTTTCACCCAAATCCTGAATGTCAAAGCAGAGGATGCGGCTTTTCGTGTTGATATTGGTCTGGTGGGAAAATACATTCAGACTGCCCACCGTGAACAGCTCCAATGCCAGCGCGATACGGTGCGCCTCCGGGTTGACCTGCTTCATCAAATCGTCATAGAGGTCTTTCAGCGTAGGCGGCTGACCTTGGAAATTCTTGATGTACTCTCGGTAGATATTGCCCACGCTGCGGTCAATGATGGACTTCTCCTGCGGCTCGATCTTGTCCGCGCCCATAAGCTGCTCGTAGAGCGACATGATAAACTCAGACTTCATCACCAACGGCTCCCTGCCGTCGCCATACCCCTCGGACAAATCCAGCGCATTGATGTGACAGCCGTTTGGGTCAGAGGCAGAAATGGTGATGACCTCGCCGCCCAATGCCCTCACCAACTCGCCATATTCACGCTCCGGGTCCACGATGATAATATCATGGTCGGTGGAGAGCGCCAGCGCGGAGACCTCCTGCTTTGCCGCCATTGACTTACCAGAGCCGGACACGCCGGTAATAAAACCGTTGCCGTTGAGCAGATTTCCGCGGTTGCAGACGATGAGGTTATGCGATACGGCGTTGACGCCGTAGTAAATACCGCCCGCGTCCTGGATCTCCTGCGATTTGAACGGCATAAGAACGGCGGTACACTCCGTGGTCAGGGTGCGGGTAGCGTCAATGCGCTTGAGGCCGAGGGGCAGTACCGTGTTCAAGGCGTCCTCCTGCTGATAGCGCAGAATGTTAAATTGACAGCCCCGCGCCCGCCCGATGGCTTGTAATGCCTCGGTGTCCTGGTCAAGCTGTTCGAGGTTATCTGCCAGGTGCGTCAGCGTCACCAAAGCCAGCATCATACGCTGGTCGCGGCTCATGAGGTCGTCCATAAACTCCTTCGTTTCGCTCCGCATCTGCTCCAAGTCATAGGGAATATTGGCGGTAAAATTGTTGCTCTGATTCTGCCGCTGCTGCCAGCGGGTAATATCCGATTCCACGGACATAATGCGCTTGCGAATATCGCTCACTGCTTCGTCCATCGCCACAGGGATAATGTCAATGGAAAGCATCATATTCCGGGGATAGTCCATCAGCTCCGTAATCATCGCGTCAGAAATGAAGCTGGCATACTCCCGCAGGAACAGGGTGCGGCCCACATGATCGCCCAGCTCATAGTGATTTTTTTGAAAGGAAATACAGTCCGGGGCGATGCAGTCCCGGAAGTCATGGCCCCTTCGCATGGTGTCCTCCAAATTGAACCGGAATAGCTGTTCCTCGCCGGGACGATAGAAGTCATGCAGAAGCCGCAGACGGTCATTGACCGTGATCTCACGGACGCTGGAGGACATACGGGAAAGTCCCGTAGTGAGGTCAGTTCCAACACGGGAGAAGAATGCGCGGGCCTCCTCCACGCTTTTCTTCTCCGCCGAAACGGTGATGTACTTCTCCTGAATGAGATTGTTGCTCTCCGCCGCCTTGCCTAAAACAAGCGCGTTATACTCGTTCCGGTAGAGGTCACAGCGGTCCCCCTGCATGGGCATGAGCAGCGTCCGCCCGAAGTCCTTTTGATTGAGCTGACGGTTAAAGAGCGTGATCTTTGCCGTGGCTCCGATGGGCAGCGAGTTCAGGAAGGAGCAGTAGGTCATAAAGAGTTCCCGCTGCTTTTCCGGGGAGGCCACGGCATAATTGACATCAAAAAAGCGCCAAGTTTTTGAAAACTTGCCGCTTACCTGAAACACACCGTCTTGATAAACACGTTTGATGGGAATGGATTTCTGGACACTGCGGGGAACGGAAAAAGTGTCCCGTTCTGCGCTGCGCCGATGCTTGAAAAAGATCAATGTTTCTTCACCTCGCGTTTCATCGCTTCTTCATAGTAGTTTTCCGCTTTCCAGACACGCTTGCCTGCCATGATGACCTCGGATTTCAGCCACGCCCACAAGAATTGCTCCAGCGTGAGGCCGTTGTACTGAAAGAATCCGGCAGCGGCCACGGGAGCCGCGCCGACAATGCACACCCAGCTCACCGTTTCCCGGTCCAACACTCGGCTCAGGCTGAAATACAGTCCCACCGCAACGCCCACCGCCAAAATGGAGCAGATGAATTGCCGCACGGACAGGCCGAAAAAGAGCGTTTCACGATAAGCGCGAATCTCCTTGTTGATTTTGATTTCCATAATCAATCTCCTAAAAAAGAAAAGCAAGTAGCGATGGGCTACTTGCTTTTCCTGTCTATTTAATAAAATGTATAGTTTTAATCCTCGTCAGCGGCACCGATCCTGCGTTTTTCTGTTCTTCTCAAATTTGGCAACGGCTGACTTGTCGTAAAACTTCATAGCATCTATTCCGTCGTACTCTTCTTTTTTCACCAGATAATTTCTTGTGATGCCGTGCTTTTTACAATAGTTCAGATACCTTTGCATTCCCTTCCAGCAGGAATTTTCCTTATCTCGATTCTGCTCATCAGCCAGATATTCCGTTGCATTCCAAGCGGTGCAATGGAAAAGATCAGATACCGATAAAATCGAGTATCCTTGCTCCAGTTTTCCAAAGAAGTCTCTTTCCACATCAAACAAGGTCAAGTCATACCACATAGCCTGCTTCTGCCTGATTCGCGGCTCGTCTCTCCAAATCTGAAATTGAAGCTCAAGCCCCATATCCTCAACAAATGCATGAGCGATCACCTCTTTCGGAAAAGCATCGCCCTTAACCATGATACAGCCCAAAATGTACTCCTCGTTGCCGTACTCGTCGCGTCTTTGCTGATACTCTTCCGTTCGTTTCAGCTCTCGCTCCACGATACGGACGATCTTCTCACGGTAATTATCCATAAACGTCTCCTTTATAATCCAAGCATTTCCTTTGCGATGTGGTCGGCTGATTTGACCAAGCCCACCAGTACCAGCAGATTGAATATGACCTCACCCAAATAGCTCCACACCTGCGTCACTACGGAGGCGCTGCTATCCACCACCGGCGTACCGCTGGAGGAAAAGGCCGAAAAGATGATGCAGGCCAGAACGATCACCGCCCCTTCCATGCACACGCCCACATAGCTCCGAAGGAACGCCTTGCCGAAATTGGAAGTCCCCTCTCCGGCAAATGATGCCAGTGCCACAGGCGAGAGTGCAGCGTACATATAGATCTTAAAAAAGCGCCCATAGACGGTGAGGATCATAATGAACGCCAGCACTGTGATCATCAGGCTTCCCAGCAGTGTCACCAGCCAAAGCGGGATACTCGCCAAAAAGCCAACATCTCCGATGGCGTCCGCAATCTCCTGCGGCAGCGCCACGGATGCGCCGGTCAAGCCGCCGATGCTGCCCGCCGCCGTTGCCACAATGCCGCTGCACACATCAAATACATCTACCAGCAAATCCATGCCGTAGGTGATACCCAGCTTTGCCAGCACAAAGTAGATAAAGTGCCGCAGCAAATGCTCCGGCCTTTGAAAGTCCCGAAAGCCGGAGGCACTGCGAAAGATACCGATGGCAAAGAACAGCACCAGCAGCCCGTAGCCGATGGCCTGCATTCCGCCATTGATGGTCACAATGGTCTGCCAGATGGTGCCGCCCTTGAAGGTCTGGGGCGATTCCGTCAGCAGCGACCACATTTCCGTCATTTTACTATTCCAAACGCCAAAGGCGTTGGTCAGGTTTTCTACGATCCAGTTATTATCCAAATGAAAATCACCTCCCGCAAGGGAGCCGGGAGATCCGCCGCAAGGCAGTATCTCCCGGCTCTTTTTATCAGATCGCGCCGATGGCGGTCAGAATTTCCTTTGCAAAGGCGATCATTAAGCCACCAAACAGGCAGAGGAAGCCCTGCGTTCTCTGGCTGGCATCATGGGACTGGATCGACATACCCACCTGCACGATGCCCCAGCCGAGAATGATAACGCCCAGCGCCTTGATGATGCTGAAAATAAAATCGGAAAGGTTATTTACAATATCCAGCGGATCGCCGCCTGCTGCCATCGCGGGCGTAACGCAGCAAAGGCAGAGGACAGCAGCCCCAGCCGCCGTCCAATAGCATTTTTTCACCTTACTCAGTCTTGTCGGGTTTGAAATCTTTTTCTTTTTCAGATAATTCATGTTCAGGTTCCTCCACGTCAATAAAATCATAATCGTCCAGCGACCGGAACGCATAGGGCAGGTCAGGCAGCGCATAATCCGGCGCGCCCTGCGGCTTATGGATATAAGGCTTTGCCTTACCGTCTGTTGTCAGCTTAATGTTGGGGTGGCGCTTGATGTTGTACTTTTTGTCCAGTACAGGATCTTCCCCTCGTATAAACAAGATCGCTTTATGGGTGTCCAATTTTCGTACCTCGTCAATGGTCATCAGGTCGCGGCCCGTCTGTTGGAAGTTGGTAGAGCTGGAGCCGCTGCGTCCCTTCGTTTGCCCTCGTGTGCGTGTGGCGATGGTTTCCTTGCCCAGCAGCTTCACGATAAACTCCAACGAAGTCGGCTCATTGCCGCCGCCGAGGAACAGCAGCGTGTCGCAGTTGCCGATGATGCTCTCCCATTCCTTTTCGTACAGCGCCTTGATCTGCTGAATGTTCTGCACGATGATGTTCAGCCCAATATTGTAGCTGCGGCAGGTAGCCAGAATCTTCGGATAGCTCTCCGGCTGGGCCACATTCGCCCATTCGTCCTGAATGACACGCACCGGCACAGGCAGACGCCCGTTGTGCTTCTCGTCCGCCCTGCGGTAAAGCGCCTGAAAGCATTGGGTGTAGAGCATTCCCACAAGGTAGTTCATGCTGCTGTCATCAACAGGGATCACGCAGAAGATGGCTTTTTTCTTCTCACCCAGGCTGCCAAAGTCCATCTCATCCACCATTGTCATTCTGGCATACTGCGGGATATTGAAGGTGGCCAGCCGCACGGCGGCGCTTACCAAAATGGATTTCGCGGTCTTGCCCGCCGCCTGTTTGAAAGCCTTAAACTGTTTCACCGCCACATGGTTGGGCTGTTCCTCCTCCAATGCCCGAAAGAGCATATCCAGCGGGCTGCGGTATTGATCGTCCTCCTCCCGCACCTCGGCAAAGTTCATCATGTAGATCAGCATTTCAAAATTCTGTTCCTCCGGGGGCGCTTCGCTGACGAGGTAGAGCATAAGGGCTGAATCCAGCGCGATCTCCGCCTTCTCCCAGAAGGGATCGTTGCTGGAAGCGTTGCGGGGCGTGGTATTTTTGATGAGGTTATCAATGAGGGTCAGCACATCCTTTTCACTGTGAATATATGAAAAGGGGTTGTATCCGTCGGACTGGCTTGGGGCGATCAGGTTGAACACCCGGACTTCGTAGCCCTGCGCTGCCAACAAAGCGCCTGCCGCGCGCAGCAGCTCGCCTTTGGGATCTGTGATAAGATAGGAGCAATTCGCACTGTAAATATTGGGCTTGCAGAAAAAGCGGGTCTTGCCGGAGCCGGAGCCGCCCACCACCAGAACATTCATGTTGCGCTGGGTGATATAGCCGTCCATACCCAGCCGGACCCGCTGGGTCAGAATGATGTTGGCGTCCTTATGCTGGTGATCCATATACTTCCGGTTCAGTTCCTTGGGATTGCCCCATTTAGCGCTGCCGTACTCCTCGCCCGGTCGCCGGTTCTCCCGGCTGGAGTAGTAAAGTGCGACGCCACAGCCGTAGAGCAGCAGGCTTCCCAGCATATATTTCAGTGTGTAGGGCGTCCAGCCTATGGAAAAGGGGCGCTCCAGCACTTGGCTGAAACGCCCCATCCATTGAAAGAGGTTCATACCGTCCTCGTAGGCATAGGCGGCGATTGCCGCCAGCCAGAGGACCAACGGGGAGAGCGCCGCCCACACAGGGGCAGTGCTGCGAAAGTCATTCTGCCGCAAGGCTTAGTACCCCGTCTTGGGCAGCTTCACCGTTGTTTTGGTGTAGACGGTAGTGAGCCAGCGGGACACCGCCTGAATCCACTGCTCATTGTAAAGGCCACCCACATCTGCCACATTCACAACGCTGGCATTGTTGGCAAGGCCACTGCGAGCAGTGGCGTAGATGTACGGCGTTTCTACCTGTGCAAAGCCCGCCTTTACATTTCCGAACACGAACATGACTTCGGTAACACGCTCATTGGCGGCAAGGCCGAGGACGGCGGGGCGGGCGTCCCATCCGTAAACCTTGCTTGTACTCAGGTTGTCCGCCAAAGTGCGGTAGTCCCCGGAGAGGTTGGTCTTATAGACCACCTTGTAGGAAAGCGGCTGATTGTAGCTGCCGGTGACGATTTTGCTCAGCGTCACCTGCGCGGGAAGCTGATCGCGCCAATAGAAGGAGTCGAGGGCAACGTTGGAGCTGTTCTTGATCTGTGAGAACACGTAGCGGATCGGCTGACCGGGGACAGCCTGCACAGGGCCGGTTTTCTTAATGGATACGCCGGTGGAAACGCTGGTATTCTGCACTTCAAAGGTGACGATCTGTCCGTTGAATTCCAGATAGGCGGTCATCACTGTGGGGTTGATGGAGTAATTCGCAGGCGCTTTGATTTCCCGGATGGTATAGCGGGACAGCGGCAGCGTCTTGGAAATGGCGCGTCCGTTGCGGTCGGACTTGATGGTATCCACCACATTACCCGCCTTGTCGTAAATCTCAAACACCGCGCCCTCCAGCAGCGTCCCGGCAGGCAGACCGTTGATAGGATTGTCGTTCGCAGATTTTTTGATGACCTGGATCTGGCCGCACTCCGCGGTATTGCTCCACTCGATTTCTGTGGTGGAGCCGTAGCGGACATAGATCGTTTTCAGTTCAGGATCAAGCACATAACCGGGGGCGGCTTTGATCTCACGCAGATAATAGCGGCCATCGGCCAGTCCCTCGTCGGCGTAGATGTAACCGTCCTGATCGGTCACATACTCCCCGATGGGATTGCGATTGCTGTCGTAAAGCAGAAACACTGCGCCGTAAATGCCCTTGCCCGTGGCCTTGTCCACCTTGTGGAGCAAAATACGCGAGGATTTATGATTGGTGATCTCCAACGTGGCCGTCTGACCGTCCTTGACCTCAATACGATGAGGTGTGGTATCCAGCAGGTAGCCGGACGCAGCCTCCAATTCCGTCACGGTGTACCAGCCGCTTTCAGCTTCGGGGAGATAGATGACGCCGTCGCTGTCCGTTGTGTAGGTGCCGATGATCTCACCATTCATCTTGCGGATCTCGAATTTGACCCCAGCGATACGCTTTCCGCTGTCTTTGTCGCTCTTGATAATCTGCAACCCGCCTACAGGCGTGTTGTAAAAATAAAGCGTCTGCGTGTCGTTGGGATTGACCACGACAGTCTGCGTGCGGCTGTTCTCGTCAATGGTGTAACCGGGGATCGTTTCAATCTCTGTGACCACCACGGTGCCGGAAATACCGGAAATGGTGATTTTACCCGCCTTATCCGTCCGGTACAGGCCGGTGGAGGACAACGTGCCGCCCTCGGCATCTACATACGAGCCATCTGCGTAGGTGATTCTAAACTCGACACCTTCCAGCGGCTCCTTTGTAACGGAGTCCTGCTTTACGATGATGAGATTGCCCTTGGGGGCGTTGCGGAACTCCACCGTGACAACTTCATTGGACTTGACCTTAACCGTCTGCGGGGTATCATCGAGAATGTACCCCGCCTTCGCGCGGGTTTCCTTGATGACAAGCGTTGTGCCGGGGGCGATGTCCGTAATGGTGAACGTGCCTGCGCTGTCCGTCACGAATTTGCCGTTGGCATTGCCGATGAGATTGCCGTCGGAATCCGTGACAAGGAACTCCACATCGGAGATCGGTTCGTTCGTTGCAGCATCGACCTTTTTCACCAAAATGCCACCCTTGGGCTGGTTACGGAACTCCAGCGTCATCACAGCATTGCGCTTGATCTTGATGCTCTGCGGGGTATCGTCGAGGATGTAGCCATCCTTGGCACGCACCTCTTTTGCGATGACCGTCATGCCGGGCGTCAGGCCGTCAATGCGGATGGTGCCTGCGCTGTCGGTCACATATTTACCGTTGGCCGTGCCGATCACGCTGCCATCCGAATCCGTGACGAAGAATTCCACATCGGAAATGGGGGTGCCGGTGACAGCGTCTTTTTTGACAATGAGCAGAGAGCCCATTTTATCATTGCCGAAGGTCACGGTGATCACGTCCTGATCCTTGCCGGAGAGATAAACGGTTTCCGTGGCGTCGGTGATCACATACCCATCCGGCGCGGAGATCTCCTCGCAGACATAAGTGCCTGCCTTGAGGCCGGTTGCAACGATGGTGCCATTGCTGGATGTTTTGTACTCGCCAACCACAGTGCCGCCTGTACCGGAGGTGCCGCCGAGGTAGCGGATGCGGAACCATGCACCCTCCAACGGCTGACCGCTCTCACTGTCCACCTTGCGGATGATGATGGCGGAAAGGGGCGTATTTTCAAAGGTCAGCACCTTGCTCTCGCCACCGGAGATGAAGCATTCCTGCGTGGCAGGCTCCTTGATGGCGTACCCGGACGCCGGTTCCAATTCAGTTACTTTGTACCATCCATCCTTGATCTCAGGAAGAATGATTTTTCCGCTTGCGTCAGAAAAGTAAGTGCCGAGATCGTTGAGCTCACCGGTGTCGGTGTGGTTGCTGCCATACCAGATCTGGAACTTGGCACCCTTGACGGGATCACCGGTGACGCTATCCAACTTGCGGATCTCCAGACTGGGCTTGATGGCGTTGAAGAAGGTAACGGTAGAGGTCTCGCCGGGCTTCAACGCCACTTCCTGCGGGATGGGACAGAGAATAACATGGTTGGGAACATTGATCTCCGTTACTTTGAATGTGCCAACAGGAACAGAGTCGAGGAAAATCCGCCCATGGTTATCGGTGGTGGCGCTGGTGGAAAAGCTTCCGTCGATCTGCTCGATACGGTAGGTCACGCCCTCAATGGGTTCCCCGTTGGCAATGTTTTTCTTGATAATCTCAAGGCCTGGCTTTTCGTAGTCCACAAAGGTGACCTCGCTGGTCTTGCCGGGACGCAGCGCCACGGTCTGCTCGGTATTGGTTACGATGTACGGCTCGGGAACGGATTCCTCACGCACAACATAGACACCGGCAGGAATGGCCGAGAGCGTTGCGGAACCGTCCGTGCCAGTCGTGACGGAGGTTGAATAACTTCCGGTAACGGACTTAATGGAAAAGACCGTGCCAGCGATGGGCTTGCCGCTCATGGCGTCGCGCTTGATGATCTTCATATCGGGCAGCTCATAATTAGTCGCCGCAACGCTGTATTCGCGGTCACCTTCGGAAACATCTACATAAACACTTTTGGGCGTGGGATCAACACAGAAGCCGTCCGGTGCAGCGGTTTCCACGAAACTCCAAAGGCCGGTGGCGGCGTTCTCAACATAGATCTCACCCTGCGCATTGGTAATGTCGCTGCCGACGATCTGCCCGTTGAAATAGATGCTGAAACGTGCACCGGCGAGACCGGTTGTGGTTCCACCAGCAGTTTTTTTCAGCGTGATTTTGCCCGTGCCAGCAGGCGGTGCAGGTTCTTCTCCGCCGCCTCCGGGCTTATCCTGAGTGACCAGTTTGCGGGGACCATAATAATTGAAGAATGACTGATTTTTGCGGTTACTGGAAATTGCGTACACCGCCCATTTCGCACTCTCGTCCTCCACAATGGATGCAGACTTACCCTGTGCAGTGTACTCTTCAATCTGGCGCTGGAACTCGGCGTCCTCCTGTGATTTCTGCTCCAAAAGCCAGTCGATGAGGCTCAGATACAGATCGTAGGTGTCAGCGTTGGCGTAGCCGCCCGCGTCGCCGTCTCCACCGGGCTCGCCTTTATAGCTTTGGTGATCCCACACATACGTCTGCACGGCCATAAAAAGCTGGCCAACATTGGATGCCTTGCAGTCGTTGAGGTAGGTCATCATCCATTTGACGTTCTCGACGGTCACGGCGTCCATTTCACTGAGGCCGCTGTTCGTGACAGCCGACTGCAATACGGCATCTGCGTCCGCGCCGGTACCGGACGTCCATGTAAAGGAATTCAGGTACGAAGGCGTTGCGTAATGATAGCCGAGGCCGCTATCCATGCAGTACACGAGCTTACCGTCCACAAGCGGCGGGCGGTAGCTGTATGGGGTACCGTTGGCGAGCAGGCGCGTGCTCCAATATGCCTGATTGGTGGTAATCTTGAGGCCGGAACCGCTGTGCGATGCGGCGAAAGCCGCAGTCGGCAGCAGGCTCAAGACTGTCACCAGCGTCAAAAGCAGTGACAACAAGCGATGTTTAATTGACTTCATGTCTTTCTCCTTTCCAAAAAGCGCAATAAAAAGAGCAGATCTTGACGACCTGCTCTTGCGTGAGAGTTGATGATTTATTTGTTCGCGGGGGTATCCACCCGAGTGATGGAATAGCCATCGTAGAGGAAAAGCTGGACACAGTACCAGCACGGGTCACCAGTATCATTGACACCTCTTGCCAGCCCAACGCCAATCTCAGATAGCTTTGGGTTGACCATGTTCTTGTTGTGGGTTGTCGAAGCGCTCCAATCTGCCACGGCCCGTTCGGCAAGTGTCTGGTCAGACAGCACCCAATCTGCGATGCGATGGATATTTTCGGCCATGTAGGGACAATCCGTGACGGTATTGAATTTTCCACCATTCGGTCTTGTGTGAGAATAGACGGTATGCGCAGCCATCTCGTCGGCTCGTACCTGCGCCGCCTGCATGAGCCTGTCGTTGACGCGCAGTGCAGCAACGCCATTTTCGCGCCGCAGCGCATTGGTGCGGTCCACAATATCCTGTTTCATGGCATCCACATCATCGGCAGGCGTCGTAGCCTCCGGCTGTGAAGCAGGTCCGCTGGTCTCCGCTTTCACCGGCGCGATGCCGGTGTAGGGCTTGCCGCTCTCTACCTGCACACATTTGGCATCGCCGTCCCAATAAACCTCGAAACCAACAGCCTTGCCGATGTCCCGAAGCCGCACATAGTTGCTGCCGTTGATGACATAGGCTTCCATCTGCGCTTCTTTTCCATCTACGACAATGCGATGGTGACTGCGCTCCGCCACGATTCCGGCAGCATACGCCGTGGTGGTGACGCCAGCCAACAGCAGGCAGGTAAGAAAACCGGCTGCAAAACTTCCTCGCTTCATAGGGTGTACCTCCAAAGTCTTTTGATGGGTTCATGGTATCGTAAAAGTTGGTGGGTGTCAAAAAATATAGAGGCGTTGGAGCTCAGTAAAAGTTTTTACACCAATGACCATCATAGTATCTCATCATTTTTCTCGAGCCTGCACGCACCAGCGGTAATTCGGCTGATTCATCACGCAGGTGACAAGGGTGATGATGTTCTCTGCGCTGTCGCTCAGGACGCTGGTATCATCCACGCCGATCTTACTGACAGAATATACCTCATAGCTGCGTGTGCCGAGCTGGGTGGTCAGCTTGATGGTGTCGCCAATGTCAAGGGTGTGAATTTTGCCAAAGTGATTGTTGACGCCGCGATTGTGGCCCGCGATAGCCACATTGCCTTCCCAAATGGAGGTACTGGCAAAATGGCCCGCGCCCTTGCGGAGCGCGTCCGCGTCCGTCCCCTGATACACCTTGACGGATAGGCCGAGGGTGGGGATTTTCAGCGTACCGAGGTAGCCGCCGCTGTAATAGAGGTCTTTCGTGACCGCGGTGTACTTCACCGGCGTGTAAGAGCTTGTGCTGCCGTTGGCACTGCCGGAAGCAGCGGGCGGCAGGACGGTCACACCGCCTGTGCCGCTGATTGTTCCCGCGACTGAACCGCTCACAAGGTTTGGTGTCAGCAGCTCCCCGGCATTCAGCGTATAAGAGGTAGGCGAGCCAAAAGCAGGCGGGATGTAGGCGGCGTTTTTGCTCCGGTCGGTATTCACAGGCTTGTCCATCGTGACATAAATGGTATCGTCCGAGGTGGGGCGTCCGAACAGTCCTGCGTCCGGGCCGTCAAAGTGATACTCCAATGCCGATGCAGGCATGGAAAAAGCCGCCAGCATACAGCAGGCGGCCAGCAGCGTGGTCAGATATTTTTTCATGCGGCGTACCCTCTTTTCTTATTGATGTAGTGGTGATAGCCCTTATAACCGGCATAGCCACAGCCACCCAGCGCCGCCGCTCCCACGGGGATCAGCAGCCACAGCCAGTTAAAACTACTGCGTCCGGTTTTCACCGCCGCATTCCCAACGCTGGAAAAAACGGCGGTGTAGACCACCGTATCACAGCTTGTGCGGGTAACGTCACCCTTATAGTCCGCCGTGACGGTGTAGCCGGTGGCGTATTTGCTGGTGGCGGTGCCGGTGTAGCTTGCCACAGCAGTGTAGCGAATGGGAATGTCATAGCCGTCCGTGGGATCAACAGCCGCCTCCTGCCAGCTCACATCGGCAAGGGTCAGGGTGCGGCCATTTTCGTTCACGGACTTGGGGACAAGGGACACATCCGCGTCGGAGAGGTTGGGATAGGTGCGCTCTGCCGTCACCGTGCGGCTGCTGGTCCCGTAGCCCGCGGCCTCCACTTGAATGGTAGTATGGTCAAGGGACAGGACGCCCTCATAGCCGTCCTCGGTCTTTATCTCCAGCTTCGGCTCCAGCATTTTCAGAATTTCCGCCATGTCCTTGGTCTTGCTCTCCAGCGTGACCACCTCGATATGCTCCCGCGTGTCCGTTTCTGTCTGGTCGTTTTTCAGCAAATCAAGGAGCGTATAGGTGCGGCCCTCACGCTCAAAGTCAGCGGTGGGGATCGTGGTGGGATCGTCTTTCGCGGTCAGGTAGTAGACCTTTTCCAGACGATAGACGCCGTTTTCCTCGCTGGCTCTGACCTCGGCGGGATAGGCGGAAATGCCGGGTAGCGTATCTGCGGCAGAAATCATGGCAGTTACCGGATCAGCCTCCTTGATGGGTTCAGCGGAAACGGCCAGAACCGTGCTGCTTATAGCGCACAATGTCACTGCTATGCACAGCAAAAGCGAAAGTTTCTTTTTCACAGATTTCACCCCCTTCAACGGACAGGCCGGTTCTGCTCCGGCTGCTTGCGCTCCTGCGGAGAGATCTCACGCTGAATATCATTTTGCAGCTTACGAAAATACTTTTGCAGGCTGTCTACCACGCCGCGGCGATCCTGCACCTCCATACCGTCAAACACCTGCCCCACACGGCTCACATCGGGCTGCGGGGTCTCCACGCCGAAATTGCGGCAGAGCATATAGCTGACGCTCTCGGCGTCCATGGCGCAGTCCTCACGGGTATAGTAGGGATAGCGCCCGTGGTCATGGATACCGGCGTGGACGATCTCGCGGGAGAGCGCCGCAAAGATCTTGCTGTCGATCAGGCGGCTGGACACCGTAATGCTCTGCGTCTTAGGATCATAAACGGCGTCCTGGTACATGGTGTTGCTGGTGACCACGGGAACGGGGGAGCTGTCCAGCAATCGGCGCAGAGCGGCGTCCATTTCCGGTGTATTGTCTTTCAGGCTCAGCCCCGGAACACCGGCCTTACCGTGGGTCTGCGTCACATCAAAAACACGCCCGATCTTATAGCCGTGATACTCCCTTCCGTCCTTCACATAGGTGTCCGACACGCGGATCTTCATGCCGTTCTCATCGCGGTTAACGCTGCGTCCCAGCCGGTTCCACACCTCCAGGCTGTTGATGTAGGTGATGTCTGGGTTCTGCGCCATTGCCAGCATCACGTTGGATGCGCTGTATCGCGGGTTGATGGCCTGCGTGTCCAGATAGTGGAGGTATGCGCCGGGTTCACTGGTGACGTGCATGACCGCATCGTCGGAAAGCTGCCCCAATTCCTCGCGCTCCGCTGTTTTCTTTGCCTTCCAGTCCTCGTCCCTCTGCTGCTTCTGCTGGATCAAATCGTCTAACTTTGCCATGTTCGTTTCTCCTTCTCAAAATCAATTTATTCCCGCGTGGGCATAGCCTTTTGAATGGCTTCCCGCACGGTGTCCTTGGTGGGGGCGGTCCCGTCCCGTTCTGCTGCCGCTTGCAGCGCCATCAGCGCATCCACCACCGTGATCTTGCCGTCACCGTCCGCATCGCCCGGTATAACATTGCTTTGCAACAGCCGCTGGGCCTGTTCGATCCAACCGATCGCTTCCCGGACGCTGTCCAGCGACACGAATTTGCTGGCAGCCGCGGCAGCCGCACGGTCGATCACCGCACGATACGCCTGATACGCCTCATCACTGTGGCTCCCCTGATCCAGCGGGTTCTGCACCATATCCTGCAGCCGTGCCAGTTCCTGCTCAAAGGTAGTATCCACGATCATGGCTCCCGAAACG
>ERZ791575.570-NODE-570-length-16228-cov-3.348791_pt1 | contig 16228 bp, 12 predicted proteins | sample MGYA00509970_ERZ791575 | MGnify/ENA primary metagenome ERZ791575 (study PRJEB30046, sample SAMN00791935) | human gut metagenome | study: EMG produced TPA metagenomics assembly of the A metagenome-wide association study of gut microbiota in type 2... | reverse complement strand
TGTATGGGCTGATGCACATGTTGATGAGGCAGCAGACTATATGAGAAGGCTTTATGAGGATAAGGATTTCTACGAAAGAATTGCTGGGAATGGTCAGAAATATGCCAGGGAACATCTGGCGTACAAGCGTTCTGCGGATATTGTCAGTGAGAGGTTAAGAAAAATACATGAAAAAGCTGATTGACAAGGTAACGGATGCGTAATATTATCAGTAATCGATATTTTGTAAAAAGATGATATATAGAAGGTAGTTATGAAAAAATTTAAACCAATAATAAGATGCGTAATATTCTTAGCGGGACTTGCAGCTATAATGGGAGTGATTGATTTTGCCTGCGTACAGACAGGCTATGTTAATTACATTTTAAGAAATGTGTGTGCTAAGGATAATGGTACTGATTATGATACAGTTGTAATCGGAGCATCACATGCAAGGGCATCATCTGATCCGGAGCAGATTGATAAGAATGCGGGAACGTATTCGATTAATATGGCAATTCCGGGAGAAACAGTAAAAGATTCGTATTATGTACTCGAAGAGACATGCAGAACTAATGATATTAAGACGGTTATTCTTGATATTGATTATCAGTATTATTTCAATCCTCCTAAAGAAGGATTCTATACTGAACAGTTTATTCAATGTCAGATGGATTGGCGTTCATATGTAAAGTGGCAATATATATACGATAACATGGAACGTATGGAGATAAGGAATGTTTTCACAAGAAGACAGGCATGTACGTTTACTCCGTCTAATATGAAAGATAATATTGAACAGAAATTGTCAAAAGGTTACAAAGAAGCGGATATTTATTCACTTGATGTAGATGGTGGAACATATGCCGGAAGAGGCTATTTCTATATTAAGCCTGTTAGTGGAGAACTGGCAGGTAAAGAACTTATAAAAAGCTGGAGTGTAAGAAGCAGAGAGCAAATTACAGGTTATCCTCTGAAGTATATTAAGAAAATAATAAAATATTGCAGAGATAATAATATTGATCTTATCGCAGTAACATCTCCAATAACTCCAAGCAGTGTAGGTACTCTTCATATGGAGAATGTTCATAATACAATTAATAATCTGCTGGCAGAGAATGGAATCTTCTATTATGATTTCAACATGGCAAGACAGGATGTACTGCCAAGAACAGATTCGGACTTTGTTGATAAAGAAGGACATATGAATGGAGAATTTGCAAAAGAATATTCAGAATTTCTTGGCAAAGTTATTAAAGAACATAAACAGGGAACTAAAGATATTAATAGATATTTCTACAGTTCATATCAGGAAATGTATGATACTGATGCAGGGCTGTACGGGGTAGTGGAGAAATAAAATGTCATTTACAACAGCGTTATTTTGGTTTTTTATATTAATCGGAGTAGTTATATATTATGTACTTCCATCTAAAGTAAGATGGATGTGGTTACTTGTGTTAAGTTATCTGTATTATTTTTCATTTAATGTGAAGAATAGTCTTTTCATGGTTGCAGCATCACTTGTTATATATCTCGCGGCGTTAGCAATGGAATACATACAGGATAAGTCAGATGCATATCTGAAAGAACACAAGGCAGACATTAACAGGGAACAGAAGAAGAAACTTAAGAATTCTGTTAAGCATAAGAAGAGAATAATACTTGTAATAGCAATGCTTATTAATTTCGGAGTACTTGCAGTATTAAAATATGGTGGTTTTATCACAGGCAATATTACAGCAGTTCTTAATAAGATAGGAATTGACAAGACTGTGTATGCATTAAGCAATTATGTGATGCCACTTGGTTTATCATTCTTTACATTCCAGTCAATATCTTATGTTATTGATATATATCAGGGGAAATACAGAGCAGAAAGGAATCCATTCAGGATATGTCTTTTTGTATCGTTCTTCCCTCAGATTATGCAGGGACCTATTGGAAGATTTGATAAGCTGCAGAAAACACTTTTTGCAGGTAATGCATTTAATCTTCAGAATATACAGTTTGGTATTCAGAGAATATTCTGGGGACTGTTCAAGAAGATGATTCTTGCAGACAGGGCTGGAGTATTTGTGGCAATGATATTCAACAAGCCTGATGAATACGGTGGAGCAATGGCAATAATAGCGGTGCTTATGTATTCAATCCAGTTATATGCGGATTTTTCAGGTGGTATTGATATAGTAATCGGTGTTGCGCAGCTTTTTGGTGTAACTATGGATGAGAACTTCAGACAGCCATATTTCAGTAAATCAATAGGTGAATTCTGGAGAAGATGGCATATAACACTTGGTACATGGATGAAGGATTATGTATTTTATCCATTCTGTCTGTCAAAGGCTATGAATAAGTTTGGCAAGTGGGGAAAGAAACATCTTGGTGAGCATGTTGGCAAAACGCTTCCTATATGTCTTTCTAATCTTCTGATATTCTTTATAGTAGGTATATGGCACGGAGCAGAATGGCGTTACATCATGTATGGTATGTATAATGGTATAATAATAGCATTCAGTAACCTTGTAGAGCCACTTTATAAAAAATGCTTACATGCATGTCATATTAACCCACATAAGAAGTGGTGGCAGTGTGTGCAGATATTAAGAACATTTATACTTGTTAATATCGGATGGGTATTCGATTGCAGTGCAGCAGGTATGGGTTCTGCAATCAGAATGATAAAGCGAATGATAACAGATTTACGGTTTGAACAGCTTAATGCGGTAATGTTCAAGAGCATTGGTTTAAAGCCGGCCGATTACATAATTCTGGCAATCGGATGCATAGTTGTATTAATAATTAGTATCCTGAAGGAAAGAGGAGTACAGATAAGAGCTGCCGTAGCAGCAAAGCCAATAGCCGTAAGATGGCTTATTTATTACGGTCTTATAGTAGCAATATTTGTTCTGGGATATGCAAGTGACGCTGGAAGCGGATTCTTATATGCGAATTTCTGACAGCCATAATTAAATGGAGGATTTATGAAACATTTAAAGGAAATGTATGAATACAGAGAAATGATATTTTCTCTGGTAAAGAAGGACTTACGAGGAAGATACAAGGGCTCGGTGCTCGGATTTATGTGGACATTTATTAATCCGCTGTTACAGCTTTTAGTGTTCACACTGGTTTTCTCAATAATTATGAGAGCCAATTATGAGCAGTATTATCTGTTCCTTTTCGTAGCACTTGTACCATGGATGTTTTTCGGCTCAAGTGTGCAGGATGGCTCAACATGTATAATGCGTGAATCTAACATGGTTAAGAAAATATATTTTCCAAGAGAGGTTATTCCAATATCTACAGTAACAAGTGCATTCATTAATATGATTCTTACATTTGTTGTTGTGTTTATCGTTCTTCTTATCTCAGGAAGAGGAATTAATCTGGTTGCATTATTATATCTTCCTGTTGTAATGATTGTTGAATATATATTATGTCTTGGAATTGGACTTATAGTTTCTGCACTTACTGTTTATTTAAGAGATTTACAGTACATTCTTGGAATTGTAGTTATGGCATTACAGTATATGACACCAGTTATGTATGGCGCTGATATGGTAGAGAATGCTAATGTTCCACAGATATTAAAGACAATATTTAACTTAAATCCAATGACACCAATAATCAATATATACAGACAGATTCTTTACTATAAGGAAATTCCAGATTTGTCTACGTTATTGGTTGCTATTATAACAGGCGTTGTTTTTGTTATTCTGGGAGCAATTATATTCAGAAGACTTCAGCGCGGATTCGCAGAAGAGTTTTAATGTTTAAGAAAGAGAGATAAGTATGCTTAACAACGAGAATTCAATCGAAGTAAGGAATGTATCCAAAAGCTTTAAAGTGTATTTTGATAAAGGTAATGAACTTAAAGAGAAAATGCTGTTCTGGAAGAGAAACAGATATGAAAACAGAGTTGTTCTTAATAATATAAGCTTTACAGTAAAGAAGGGCGAGGCAGTAGGTCTTATTGGAAGAAACGGCTGTGGTAAGAGTACAACACTTAAGCTGTTGACTAAGATTATATATCCAGACAGCGGTTCTATTGAAATGTGCGGAAGAGTTTCAAGTCTTCTTGAACTTGGAGCAGGATTCCACCCTGACATGAGTGGAAGAGAAAACATATACACTAATGCTGCGATATTTGGTCTTACTAAGAAAGAGATAGATGAAAGACTTGAGGATATTATCGAGTTTTCAGAATTACAACAGTTTATTGATAATCCTGTAAGAACATATTCATCAGGTATGTACATGAGACTTGCATTCTCAGTAGCTATTAATGTTAATGCAGATATCCTTCTTATTGATGAGATTCTTGCTGTAGGTGATGCGAATTTTCAGGCAAAATGTTTCAACAAGTTAAGAGAGATTAAGGCTAACGGAACAACTATTATTATCGTATCACATGCTCTTGGACAGATTGAAGAGATATGTGATAAGTCAATCTGGATTAAAGATGGACAGATTGAGCAGGAAGGTGATCCAAGAGAAGTTGATATTGCTTATCTTGATTATATGAATCAGGAAAGATTAAGCAAGGATGAGCAGGAAAGAGCCAGAATCTTAAGAATTGAAGCAGAGCAGAGAAGACTTAAGAAGGCTGAGGAAGAGAATAAAGAAGGTGGTAACGATAAGCGTTACGGAAGTTTCGAGGCAAGAATTAATGACGTTATCTTGTCTTGTGATGACGGCAAGAGGACAGAAACTCTTGAAACAGGAAGAAAAGCCGTGATAGAGATAGATTATTCTGTTGAGACTCCGGTAAAAGAAGTTCATGCAAGATATATGATTTACAGAATTGATGGTCAGTTATGCAGTGGAAGCAGTACTAAGATAGACAGACTTGATGCATTTGACCTTGAGAAAGATGGAAAGATTGTTATTGAGTTTGACAGTATGACACTTACAAGAAGCCAGTACTGGGTTGATATAGTGCTTGAGAAGGCTGATGGAACACCAATTGATTATTATAAAGAAGCAGCAAGGTTTAATGTTGTATCAGGAATTGAAGATATGGGTGTTGCAAGAATTGAGCATACATGGAAGAACTGTTAATTGAAAGGTAGTAGCTATGAAAAAGAGTGATAATGTAATTAATATACAGCTTTCAGATAATCAGGGAAAACTTCATATTAGAATTGCAGGCTGGTATATTCCTAAGGATTTTGATGATTATTCATTTGAATTATTTATTAATGGGGGAAAAATAGAGTGCAGTGTTGAACATATAACAAGAGAGGATAAGCTGGATCTTCTTATAAGTAACAATCTAAAGCGAGACAGCAAGATAGGATTCATTATTAAAACAGATGTTAATAAGAGCGATGTTAAGACTATTGAATTATATGTAGTTGATGCAGGGGTAAGAAGTAAGATTGCAAGTGCTGATGAGAAGGATGTTGTATATACGGTACAGGATCAGATATTACAGTATAATATAGACAGAATATGGCCGGAAAAGACTATCGATGACAAGCATGTTTACAGGGTAGCAGGATGGGTTGTTGCACAGGAAGGTGATGTTGTAATCAATATGACAGATACAAGCAATAATCCGCTTGAATTCAAGAATGTGCGCTGTGAACGTCTTGATTTAATTGATAATGGTTATACAGAAGATGAAAAAAAAGCGGTTGGATTCACAATTACAATAGATGAAAAACCTGGATATGTATTACATTTTAAGTCGGATGCCAAGAGCATTGATATTAATATAGATGAAGAGATTAAGAGACAGAGAAGAATTTACAATATAGATAAGACCAAGAGAATGATTAAGGCTGTAACACCACATAATGTCGCACGCCTCTGTCATCACATAAGATTATATGGATTTAAAGATCTTAAAGAGTATGTATATGGCGGATTATATGGCGTTATGGATCAGGCTGAGATATATAAGAAGTGGTTTGCAATTCATAAAGCTACACAGGAAGAGCTGGATAATCAGAAAAAGGTGAAGTTTGCTTATGAACCAAAGGTAAGTATTATTGTTCCAACATATAATACACCTATTAAGTATCTCGAAGAGATGATCCAGTCAGTAATTAACCAGTCATACAGTAACTGGCAGCTGTGTATAGCAGATGGAAGCTGCGGTAATGCAAAGCTTGAGAAGGTTCTTGAAGATTATCATAAGAAAGATTCAAGAATTGTATATAAGCTGTTAGACAGTAATAAGGGAATTGCAGGCAATACTAATGCTGCACTTGAACTGGCTGACGGTGAGATAACAGGGCTTCTTGATCATGATGACACATTAGAGCCAGATGCTTTATATGAAGTTGTTAAAGCATTTCAGGATAAGATGGTTGATGCTGTATATACAGATGAAGATAAGATATTAGGACCGGATTGGATAAATGTTGATCCTAATTTTAAGACAGATTACAACATTGATTTGTTAAGATCTCATAACTATATAACACATTTCTTCTGTGTTAAGACAGAGCTTCTTAAGGAAATCGGTGGCTTTAAGGCTGATTATGATGGTGCACAGGATTATGATGTTATATTAAGATGTACTGAGAAAGCCCGTAAGACTGAGCATATTGCCAAGATATTATATCATTGGAGAATGCATGATAATTCTACAGCAGCTAATCCAGCAAGTAAGGCATACTGCCATGAAGCAGGAAGAAAGGCTGTTGAGGACCATCTTAAGAGACTTGGAATACCGGCTAAGGTTGAACTTTGTAAGTTATTCGGAGGGAGCAGGGTTATATATGAGACACCAGGAAATCCGCTTGTTTCAATTGTAATTCCTAATAAGGATCATATTGATGATCTTGATAAATGTGTACGTTCACTGTTTAATGTCAATACTTATAAGAATATAGAAGTTATTATTGTTGAAAATAACAGTACAGAGAAAGAAACATTTGAATATTATGACAGTATACAGAAGGAATATTCTAATGTTAAGGTGTTGGTGTGGAAGAGAGAATTTAATTATTCTGCAATTAATAATTTCGGTGTTAAGGAAGCAAAAGGTGATTATATCTTACTGCTCAACAATGATACTGAAATGATTGCACCGGATTCTATATCAGACATGCTTGGTTACTGCATGCGTCCGGATGTGGGAATTGTTGGTGCCAAGTTATTGTACCCGGATGGAACAATCCAGCATGCTGGTGTAATTATCGGACTTGGCGGAATTGCAGGACATGCATTCATAGGTCTTGATGCTAACCAGTACGGATATATGTCAAGAGCATATCTTTCAAGCGATTATTCTGCGGTTACAGCTGCATGCCTTATGATATCAAAGGAAATATACAACGAAGTAGGAGGTTTGTGTGAACAATATGCAGTTGCATTTAATGATGTTGATTTCTGCATGAAAGTCAGAAGCAAGGGATACCTTGTAGTATATGATGCATTTTCACAGTGGTATCATTATGAATCTAAGTCAAGAGGATATGAAGATACTGAAGAAAAGCAATTAAGATTCAAAGGCGAGATTGATACATTTAAGAGCAAATGGCAGAAAGAATTAGATGAAGGAGATCCTTTCTATAACAGGAATTTCCCTCTTAACACAGAATCATATACACTGGAATTAGAGTAATTATCAGAGGTAAAAATGTTTTTAACGAGAGCAGCACAGATTATTGGAAAAGAAGGCTTTAAGACATTCGGGTATGCATTACAACAGAAGATGCATCAGAATATGACAGATGAGAAAGCTTATAGCATTTATCAAAAAAAAATCGCACCAAAACAGCGTATTACTGATAATAAGGCTGACTGCACAGCAATATGCAGACATAGTGGAAGCTATGAAAGCATGCTGGCAGCAGTGTCTGGAATGGATGCTGAATATATAGCCGTGTGTGATGAAAGCTGTGAATTCGATAAAGATTATACAGCAATTGTTTCACATTATATAAGGACTCAGAAAAGGGCAGGACGCAGTCTTATATATATATATACTGATTCGGAAAAGTATAATCAGGAAGCTGGATGCGGACTTCCTGACTGCAAGCCTGATTATTCATGGGATACACTGTTATCTTACAATTATATTGGCGATGCATTTGTTGCAAAGAAGAATGCTCTTATAGATGCTATTAATGAATGTAAGAATCATGGCGCGGTTGATAATATTAATTATTATGAATTGTCTTTAATAATTCTTTCAAAGTGTAAGACGTCAGATGTTGGGCATATCCATCAAGTGCTTGTTAAGGACATAAGAACTGACAGTAAATCATACAGGACTGCTGATGACGGAATGGCAGCTTTTAAGAAAATGATTCTGGAAAGTTCAGAAATTAATGTGAACATCGTAGCAGATAAGCATGATTCAGCAGTTGAGCATGTGCATTATATTACGAATGAATATGATCTGGTGAGTATAATTATTCCATCAAAGGATAATCCAGACATATTAAAATGCTGTTTACAGAGTATCCGCAAGTTCACGAAATATATTAATTACGAAATTGTTGTTGTTGATAACGGAAGTAATGACAGCAACAGAAAAGAGTATGAGAAGCTTGTAGATACATTTGAAGGACAGGCATCATATGTGTATGAAAAGGCAGATTTTAATTTCTCACATATGTGTAATATTGGAGCAGCTAAAGCAAAAGGTAATCTGTTGCTGTTCCTTAATGATGATATTGAAATAATCGGACAGGATTATGAAGACACAGACTGGCTTTCAGTACTTGTCGGACAGGCAAAGCAGGAAAGTACCGGCGCGGTTGGTGCAAAGCTTCTGTATCCGGACTCATCATATATCCAGCATGTGGGTGTAATTAATTATGAATCAAGCTGTTTTGCACATCTGTATGCGAAGGCAGTTGATGATGAGAATATCAAGGCTCACAGGAATTACGCTGATTATGACTGCCTGTGTGTTACAGGAGCATGCTTTATGATTGAGAAGGCTAAATTCGATAAAGCTGGTGGATTTGATGAAGCATTTGAAGTAACACATAATGATGTTGATATATGCCTGACTTTGTATGAACAGGGATATTACAATGTCTTAAGAAATGACGTGGTCCTTTTTCACCATGAATCATTCTCAAGAGGTGATGATGAGGTTGATGAAGAAAAGAACAGACGTAATATGCATGCAAGGGATATGACATATGAAAAACATCCAAAGCTTGAGAAATATGACCCTTTCTATAGTCCGCTTCTTACGCAGACGGAGAATAACTACAGATTCGGAGATGAGATATATTCTGTAATATACAGAAAACCTCAGAAAGCTGACAGATTAAGGCCGGCTGCAGGATATATGGAAGTATCACCTACAGTTAAGGTGACAGAAACAGGGTATCATGATGATATGCAGCTTAGGGGATTTGCATATAACGGAAATAAAGTGTATTATAATCCCGTAATTTTTCTGTGGAATGAACAGAATTGTTATAGGATTAAGGTACAGTCAGTATGTGACAGAGTATTTCATTTAAGAAAAGGTGTGGATAAGAACATTAACTATGCACCGTTTTTTTGTGGAATAGATACAACGGATATGGAAAGCGGCACATATAGATGTGCTATCAGAGCTGATGGTAAATATTATGATGCACAGACAGATGTCGTAATTGATGGTTAAAACAATATGGCAGAACAAGGAGGAATTTATGAAGACTACAGCACTTATTATGGCAGGTGGTAAGGGAGAGCGATTCTGGCCAAAGAGCCGTGTTAATATGCCAAAACAGTTCCTTTCTCTTACAGATGACGGAAAGACTATGATACAGCTCACGGTAGAGCGAATCAGCCCATTGGTTGATATTAAGGATGTTTATGTTGCTACTAACAAGAACTACAGAGAACTTGTAAAGCAGCAGCTTCCAGGTATTCCAGAGGAGAATATCTTATGTGAGCCTGTTGGAAGAAATACAGCACCATGTGTAGGTCTTGGAGCAGTTCATGTTGCAAGCAAATATGATGATGCAGTTATGATTGTACTTCCATCAGACCACCTTATTAAGAATAATGAGGTGTTTGCAGATACATTTAAAGAAGCTGTTCAGATTGCAGAAGAGGGGGCTAACCTTGTAACGGTAGGTATTACTCCGAATTATCCAGAGACAGGCTATGGTTATATTAAGTATAATCAGGATGACAAGAAGAATAATGCTTATTCAGTTGAAAAGTTCGTTGAGAAGCCAGACCTTGAGACAGCTAAATCATACCTTGCTGACGGAACATATCTGTGGAACAGTGGAATGTTCGTATGGAAGGTATCTACAATATTAGACTGCTTTAAGAAGTTCATGCCGGATACATATGAAGGCTTATTAAAGATTAAGGCAGCAGTTGGAACAGCAGATGAAAATGCAGTGCTTGAGGCAGAATTCCCTAATCTTGAGTCACAGTCAGTTGACTACGGTATTATGGAGAAGGCAGATTCTATCTACACACTTCCAGGCAACTTCGGTTGGGATGATGTAGGTTCATGGCTTGCAGTAGGAAGAATCAAGAAGAATGATGATAACAGCAATGTAATTAACGGCAATGTAGTTGCAGTTAATACTAGGGGCTGTGTAATAGAAGGTGGCGAAAAACTTATTGCCACAGTTGGTTTAAGAGATATCGTAGTTGTTGATACTAAAGATGCAACTCTTATTACAACTAAAGAGAATGCAGGCGAAATCAAGCAGGTGCTTGCAAAGCTTCGTGAAGAAGGAAAGAATGAGTATCTGTAGAAGATAGTATGAAAATACATATGCTTAAAACAAGGCGTTTGGAGGAACTATAATGACAAAGGAACATGTCAATACTAATCATACATTTGCGATATGCGCTTATAAGGAGAGTCCATATCTTGAAGAGTGTATTACATCACTTATGGAACAGACTGTAAAGTCAGAGATATTTATTGCTACATCTACACCTAATAAGTATATTGACGACATAGCAGCAAAATATAATTTAAAGGTGTATGTCAATGAGGGAGAAAGCGGAATTACACAGGATTGGAATTTTGCTTATTCTAAAGTACAGACAGATTATGTCACTATAGCTCATCAGGATGATAAATATGCGCCTGAATATGTAGAGAATCTGTTAGCGTATACAGCTAAAGCTAAAAAGCCGCTGCTTTTCTTTACCGATTATGCAGAGATAAGAAATGGCGAGATTGTAACAACCAATAAGATTCTTAAAGTAAAGAGAATAATGCTTTTCATAATGCGTCCAAAGGCAATGTGGGGAAGCAGATTTATAAGAAGAAGAGTGTTATCGCTTGGCTCACCAATATGTTGTCCATCAGCAACATATTACAGACCTAATCTTATGAAGCAGGTATTCCTTAATGGATTCAGAGCTGATGAAGACTGGGAAGCATGGGAGAGATTATCAAAGCTTAAGGGAGACTTTATATTCTGTAATAAGATACTCACATATCACAGAATACATGAGGACTCAGAGACAACTAAGATTCTTAATGATAATAAGAGATCTGAAGAAGATTACATTATGTATCAGAAGTTCTGGCCCAAATGTATTGCTAAAATGCTTACTAAGGCATACAGCAAGAGTGAAGAATCTAATAATATGAAGCAGGGATAGGAGTTAACGATGAAAGAATACGATGAGGCAACCCTTAAAAAGGTACAGCAGACAGAGATGGAAATTCTTAGAGATTTCATCAAAGTGTGTGACGAGAATAATCTTACATGGTTTGGTGATGCCGGATCAGGAATCGGGGCAATAAGACATAAGGGATTCATTCCATGGGATGATGATATTGATGTAATGCTTCCTAGAAAAGATTTCGACAAGATGATGGAAGTTATTAAAAGAGATTACAGCGATAAGTATTCAATTGCCAATGTTGAAACAATGAAGAATTATCCATTGATGACAACAAGAATTATGATGAAAGGAACAACATTTATAGAGGAACCTCTTAAGAATATCAAATGTGATCTTGGAATATTCCTTGATGTGTATCCGCTTGATAATATATCAGATGATGAGGAAGAACTTAAAAAGCAGGCTAAAGCTGCCTGGTTCTGGAGCAAGCTTCTTATTCTCAGACATGTTGCGTTCCCGGTACTTCCTTATAAGGGAGTTAAGGCTAAGATAACACATATTGCAACAGCAATTATTCATGCCGGACTTGTTGTGTTCAGAATTTCACATAACTGGATTGCTGGCAAATGCTTAAAGATTGCATCAAGATATAATGATGTGGATACTAAGAGAATGGCATTCTTATTTGATACAGATCCATATTATCATATAATGTTAAAGGATGAGATATATCCATTACAGATGTATGATTTTGAAGATATTAAGATGCCTCTTCCAGCCAACGAAGATGAGAAGTTAAGAAATATGTATGGAGATTATATGCAGCTTCCTCCAGTTGAAAAGAGAAAGAATCATTACCCATATAAATTGGAATTTAAAGACTAAGAGGTATATATGAATATTATTTCAAGAATAATGGGTGTGGATAAGACACCAGAAGATAAGTACAAATATATCTGGTTTACAATGGGAACAGCATGTTTCGCACTTGCCACGCTTGTTATGACAATTGTTATAAGCCGTTTCTTAGGTGAGGCTAAAGCGGGAATGTTCTCGATTGGTCTTTCAATTGCACAGTGGCTTGTTACAATAGCCTATTTCGAAATAAGAACATATCAGGTTACTGATGTTAAGAATGAGTATCCTTTTGGATATTATTTCACTTTAAGACTTATGATGTGTCTTATAACATTTCTGGCAAGCATAGTATACGTTGTATTTAACGGCTACAGTCCGGAGAAAGTTACTGTTATATTGCTTGTATGTATCTATAAGATACTTGATTCGGTAGCTGATACATTTGAAGGTGAATTCCAGAAAGAGGAAAGAATAGATATGTCCGGTAAATCAGAGTTTTACAGGATATTCTTCAGTATACTGGTTCTTGTTGTAACAGTAATTATAACAAGAAATCTGATATTCTCTCTGATATGTATGAATGTAGTTGCATTGCTTATAATTCTGTGTCTTGATGCATCTGTTGCAGCAGGCAGGGTTAAGATATGTATTGTCAGGGATTACAGAAGAGTTTTCGTACTTTTTAAAGTGTGTCTGCCTCTTGCTATAAGCACATTTTTAAGTAACTATATTATCAATTCATCGAAATTATCTGTTGACAGAATGTTAGGTGATGCAGCACAGCTGTATTATACGGCGGTATTCATGCCTAATATGGTAATTAATCTGTTTAGTGGTATAATATTTAAGCCGATGCAGACATCAATGGCTGTTAATTATTATGAGAAGAAGTATAAGAATTTCTGGCACATAATATTCAGGATGTTTGCTATAATAGCAGGATTTACACTTATATGTGAGGTCGGGGCATATATACTGGGAATACCGGTTCTGTCATGGCTTTATGGTGTTAATCTTAAGGATTACAAGATGACACTGCTTCTGCTTCTGTTATGTGGAGGCGTTAATGCGGTCAATATAATATTCTATTATGTACTTGCCATAATGCGTAAGCAGAAATACATGACTATTCTGTATCTTATTGTATGCGGAGTTGCGCTGATTATTATGGATCCGATTACAGGCAGACTTGGTCTTAACGGAGCTGCACTCGGCTATCTGATACTTGTTGTGTTATTAGGCGTATTATTGATGGGATATATCTTATACCAGATTAGAAAGGATAGAAAAAGACAATGAGCCAGAATGAACAGTATGATCCAAAGGTTTTGAGAAAGTTACAGCTTGCAGAATTAGAGGTGTTTAAAGATTTTATTAAAATATGTGATGAGAACGGACTTTCATATTTCCTGTTTGCAGGATGTGCAATCGGAGTTGAGAGACATAAAGGATTTATTCCATGGGATGATGATATAGATATCGGAATGCTCAGAGATGATTATGAGAAGGTTCTGAAGATATATAGAGAGAAATATACAGATAAGTATGTAGTTCTTGATATAGATTCACAGGAAACATTTCCTTTCTATAATGCAGAGATAGCAAGAATTGGAACTAAGAATATACCATATGTATTCAAGGATGCTAATGTTCCTATGGGAATTGATATTGCGCTTTATCCTTATGATAATGTTCCTGATGATGCCAAGAAGAGAAGAAGACAGAGATCATCAGTATTCTTCTGGAGCAAGTTAAGAATATTAAGAGAATTCAAGAAACCTGTGCTTTTCATGCATGGATGGAAGAGAAAAGTTGTAAGTGCAATGTGTATAGTAATGAACAGATTACTTACATGGACACATTTCTCAAGAAAATTCATCAACAGACGTTATATGAAGAGCGCACTTAAGTATAACAATGAGAAGACAAGATGGGTTGCATGTTTCTTTGGTGAGATGGATCCTTTAAAGCAGGCTATAAAGTTAGATGACCTGTTCCCATTGGTTGAAAAGCCATTTGAAGATATAATGGTTAAAGTCCCTAAGAATAATGATGTATTTCTTAAGAGAATGTTTGGCGATTATATGAAGATGCCACCAGTAGAGAGCAGAAAGAATCATGTACCTGAGGTTCTGGAGTTCGGACCATTTGATGAGGAACTGAAAGATATTGATATTTAAAGCATGGACAATTATGGAGAAAATATGAAAAAACTTATAATAATTCCAGCATATAACGAGAGCGAAAGTATAGAGAAGACAGTCAGAGATATTATAGAGAATGCACCATCATTTGATTATGTAGTTATCAACGACTGCTCAACTGATAATACACGACAGATATGTGAAGATAATGGATTTAATATTGTTAATCTGCCAGTTAATCTGGGAATAGGCGGAGCTGTTCAGACAGGATATCTGTATGCAGAAAGATATGGATATGATATTGCTGTACAGGTAGATGGTGATGGACAGCATGATGCGAAATTCCTTGGAGAGATGGCTGATTATCTTGAAAAGAATGACCTTGATATGGTTATAGGTTCAAGATTCATAGAAAAACAGGGATTCCAGTCATCTAAGGCAAGACGAATTGGAATTAACTATTTCACTGGCTTGATAAAGTTATGTACAGGTCAGAAGATAACAGACCCTACATCAGGATTAAGACTTATAGGAAGACGTACAATAGTACAGTTTGCCAAGAAGTATCCTAAGGATTATCCAGAGCCGGAAACAGTTGTGGCAATATTAAAGATGGTATGCACATTTGCGATCTGTGCAGCAGGATTTGCCGGGTTAGTGGTAATCATCCAGTCTACGAATGGTGTTACCATACACAGTACCACAAAGATAACTGTACCGACTACGTTGAACATCAGATGGATGGCTGTAGTACGTTTTGCATTTCTGTTGGTTCCCACAGAAGCCAGAACAGCAGTGATACAAGTACCGATATTCTGACCGAACAGTACGAACACAGCGCTGTGAAGGCCTATCACGCCGCTTACAGCCAGTGCCTGTAAGATGCCGATAGAAGCTGCGGAAGACTGGATCACTGCAGTAAACAGCGCACCTGCCATAACACCTAACAGCGGGTTTTTAAAGCTGGTCATCAGCTGGATAAATTCCGGTTCATCACGAAGAGGAAGCATTGCATCGCTCATCATTCCCATACCGATGAAGATAACGCCTACTCCGGCAACAATGCCGCCAACATGCTGCAGCTTTTTATTCTTTACAAAAACCACCAGTACAACACCGATAAATGCAATCAGCGGTGCTAAAGCGCCTACGTCCAAAGCGATCAGCTGTCCGGTAATGGTGGTACCGATATTAGCACCCATAATGATCCACACAGCCTGGTTAAGTGACATAAGACCTGAGTTTACAAAGCCTACGGTCATAACCGTTGTAGCTGAAGATGACTGGATCAGTGCTGTGATGCCTGCGCCTACCAGGATTCCCATAAAGCGGTTGGTGGTCAGCTTTTCCAGGATCTGCTTCATCTTGTTTCCGGCAGCTGCTTCCAGATTGTTGCTCATCATCTGCATTCCATACAGGAACAGCGCCAGACCTCCCAGAAGGCCCAAAAGCAATTCAACTCCCATTTTTTACTCCTTTTTCCTAAGGAACAGGGTGTTTTAAATATTATCTATATATTGATAATATACGTTTTTCCTGTTCTTTACTTGATTTTTACTTTGAGTTTACACTTGCTCATTATACGGGATATTTTCTCAGTCGTCAATACGGATTGTTGGACGGTTATGTAAAGTTCAGGTAAATTGTTTGTAAAATTACGCTATATTATCCATATATCGATAATATATTTTAACAGTTTTGAAGCAAAAAAAGACCGCCCC